>ERZ827168.431-NODE-431-length-70755-cov-4.663225_pt1 | contig 70755 bp, 55 predicted proteins | sample MGYA00519868_ERZ827168 | MGnify/ENA primary metagenome ERZ827168 (study PRJEB31778, sample SAMEA3449271) | human gut metagenome | biome: human gut; feature: human-associated habitat; material: faeces | place: United Kingdom | collected 2010/2012 ... | reverse complement strand
GAGTCTTTGTTATCGCGCAGCAACTCGTTTTTAGCCCAAAAGCATTCGCCAAATCTATGCGCTGAATCCGGCGTCGTATGCTTTTTTCAATGCCGGAGAGCCCTTAATCTCGCCCGCATGCCATACTCCAAGCCCCATTATTACGCCTTTGAGGGCCGGTCTGTCGAGGCAGTCGAGAAATCCGTTCAGCGACGACACCACCCTCTCCATATTTTCGCGCTCGGAGTCCGCCGCGGTTATTATGAAATAAAAGTCCTTTCCGGACATTTTTTCGTAGTCTCCGCAGCACCTGTCTATCAGAGTTTTGAGCTGGGCGCTCATCGTATAGAAATAGGCGGGTGTGGCGAGAACTATGGCGTCGGAAGAAACCATTGCGCTTATCACTTTTGCCGCGTCGTCCTTTTGCGGGCACGGTTTATGCAGGCTGCTGCACGTTTCGCAGCCCCTGCAATAGCCGATTTTCAAGTCGCCCAAAAAGATTTTTTCGGCGGAATGTCCGGCGTCGAGCGCGCCCTTTACGAATTCGTCGCACATGGCGTCGGAGTTCCCTTTGCGCCTCGGGCTCGAAGAAATTACCAGAATTTTTTTGGATTTCATAGTCTGTATTTTGGAAAATTATACGGCGTACTTTTTCGCCCACGCGGCGATGCCGCGCCGTTCGAACGCGCCTTTTACGGAATCGCCCCAGAGAGCCATTCCCTCTGCGATTTCGGATTTCGGGCACGCCTTTTTAAGATCCGCCGGAAAATTTCCCCAGCGGCTGCCCCTGTGGGTGATAAACGGGATAACCCGCTTCCCGTCGAGCGCGCCGGACGCTACAAAAGTCCTCACGGGCGACGACATGGTGCCCCACCAGTTCGGCGTGCCCAAAAATACGGCGGTGTATTTGGACACGTCGGGAATGGAGTTGAGCGGCGGCTTGTACTGCTCTTCGAGCTCGCGCTTGGCCTGTTTGACGACGACGCCGTAGTTGTCGGAGTACTTTGTCTTGGGTTCGAGCTCGAACACGTCAGCGCCGGTAGCCTCGCCTATGGCGCGCGCGAACTCGCGCGTGTTTCCGCTCCACGAGTAAAACACGACTGCGGCTTTGCGCGCGGGCGCCGCCTCCGCAAACGCCGAGACCGCGGCAACCGGAAGAATCGCCTTCAAAAAATCCGACCTGTTCATGCTATGTCCTCCGCTTTGAGTTCCGATCCGTCGAGCCCGACGAGCGAATATTTGCGCGAGCCTATCCCGAGCCTTTCCGCGGCTTCGAGAATGTTGACGGCGTTCAGCGATTCCATCCGCCTTATGAGCGATGCCTTGCCCGGGTCTTTGGAGGCGTAGACCAAATCCACGCATGCCTGGTCGAGGGCGACGGGGTCGAGCGAGGCGAGAATGCCGATGTCGGCCATTTCGGGGGCGGCGGGGTGGTTGTTGCAGTCGCAGTCTATCGAGAGGTTTTTCATCGCGCTCACGTACGCCAGCGCGCCCTTCTTGAAATCCACAACCGACTTGCACGCGTCCGCCATGGATTCGAGGAACTTGTTTTGCTCGCAGTCCCACATGTGGTTCGGGTCGCCGGCTCCGTGGATGTAGGCCTTGCCGCGCGACGAGGCGATCCCTATGGAAATGTTTTTGAGCGCGCCTCCGAAACCGCCCATTTGGTGCCCCTTGAAGTGCGAGAGCACAACCACGGAGTCGTAGTCCGCGAAGTGCTTTCCAACGAAATTCTTTTTTATCTGCCGCCCGTCGGGCACCGGAAGCTCCATATCTCCATCGGCGTCCATTATGTCAACGGGCGCGATTTTCGGGAAGCCGTGCTCCTCTATCGCTTTGGCGTGTTTTTCGGTCGTATTCCGCCTGCCCGGATACGCGGTGTTGCATTCCACGAGCGTCCCGCGGACGCAGTCGACGACGGGCTTTATGAAATCGGGCGTCAGAAAATTATGTCCCCCGGGCTCGCCCGAGTGGAATTTCACAGCCACCTTTCCGCGCGCGTCGAAGCCGAGCGCCTTGTATGCCGCAAGCAGCCCGCGGGGCGATATGTCTTTTGTAAAATAGACCTTCGGACTGTCCGCCCCCGCTTTTGAAACCGCCCCCGAAAATCCCCTTGCGGGGGCGGCCGCGGCGACTGCCGCCATTAGAGTTCCCTTGATGAATTCCTTTCTGTTCATAAGCAGCCCTTTCTTTTTTGCGGATTCAATTCTATCCCTTTGCCCGCGCGCGGTAAATACATATTACTTTCAAAAAATTGCCTATTCCTGCCCATATTTTTTTCCCGCCCGCGCGTCCCAGATATAAAAAATTGCCGAAATGCGGTTTAACATTTAAGCATTCTGTAATAATCGCGGCATTGCGCCCGTGCGGCCGCCCGAAAAACAAAAAACGCACACTTGAACGCTTTCCACATGACTTACGCCTACATACGCGTCAGCAGCGACAGACAGACCACAAAAAACCAGTACTTCGAAATTTCTTCGTACGCGGAAAACAGGGAAATGAAAATCGACAAGTGGGTTGACGAGACAGTGAGCTCGCGCAAGGCGCTCGGCGACAGAAAGCTCGGCGAACTGTTGAAAACGCTCGGGCGGGGCGACACTGTGGTGGTGTCGGAAATCTCGAGGCTCGGGCGCAACCTCATGCAGATTATGGGGATTCTGAACTTCTGCATGGAACGCCTCGTAAAGATAATAGCCATCAAGGAAAACTACGAGCTCGGCGACAACATAAATTCCAAGGTTCTGGCGTTTGCGTTCGGGCTGTCGGCGGAAATCGAGCGCAACCTGATATCCCAGCGCACCAAGGAGGCGCTCGCCCGCCGCAGGGCCGACGGTCTGCCGCTCGGCAGGCCGAAGGGCAGCAGCGCAAAAAGGCTGAAACTCTCCGGAAAGGAGGAGCTGATAGAGCGCTATATTCGCGCGGGCCTGAGCAAGTCGGAAATCTCCCGCAGGCTCAACGTGTGCAGCAGGACGCTCTCGATATTTTTGGGCAGGAGCGCCGCTCCGGAAAAGCCCTTGTAGCGCTTCCGCTGCCCTCCGGATTTCTCAATCTTTTCTTGACTTCCGCCGCCGGCTTCAATCATTAATATACGATTATAATCCGGATAATTTTACGCAAAAAAAGGAGTAATCATGAAAATAACCAAGAAAGTGTCGGATCTGCTAAACGAGCAGTTTTACAACGAACTGTACGCCGCCCATATATACTTCGCCATAAGCGCGAGCATGAGGCTTACGCCGTACCAGGGAGTCGCAAAATGGATGCGCATGCAGGCCAAAGAGGAAATGGAGCACGCGGAAAAGATTTACGAATACCTCGTCGAAAGAGGTGCGCAGTTCAAGACTTCGGACATCCGGAAGCCCGAAACCGACGTTTTTGCCTCGCCGCTTGACGGCTTCAAGGCCGCCTATGAGCACGAGCTGAAAGTGACCGCCCAAATCGAAAAAATCTGCGACGCCGCCGAGGAGGACAAGGACAGGGTGACCTGCGATTTCCTCGCGTGGTTCCTCAAAGAGCAGGTTGAAGAGGAAAACAACACCTTCCAATTCGTCCGCGCCCTCGAATTCGCCGGCGACGACAAAAAGCTTGTCATGGGCGTAGACAGCTGGGCCGGCAAGCGCGCCGAATAGCCGGAACCTCGCGCGCGCGGCGCGCCGGACATTAACGCCAAGAAAGCTCCCGCACTGCGGGAGCTTTCTTGCGCCCCGATAAAAATCCGATACCCCCAAAAGAATTTTCCGAATAGGAAAAATAATCATAGCCGTTTTGCGCTCCCATATTGAATTTTCGTTTGGGAAATTTTTCCAATCTATATATAAAAATGCCTTTGGCGCCGAGATATTTCCCCATTTCCGCCGCGTATTTAAAGATGCGGCGCAAGGGGAGGGTTCTACTGGTGAACTCCCGCCAATTCTTTTTAATCCGGACTTTCCGAATGCGCAATTTCCGGTTGCCTGCGCATTATGCCGCCGTAATTCTGGCGAATCCGCCAAGGGCAGGTTGGCGGATTTTTGCGCCGGCGCGCAAAGACGGATATAAGTTCTTGCGCCCGTCGGCGCGGCCGTTTATCGTAACCGCATTATGCTTATGAATGTCACTTGGGGAAATATCGGGATAAAAAAAATTCTGCCGCTTGCCGCCGCATGTATGCCTGCCATGTTCTTGTCCGCGGAGGTCGGAAGTTCCGTCGGGGTGGAAATAGACCCCGATAAAAAATTTCAGAAAATCGAATACTTCGGCGCGAGCGACGCATGGAGCACCCAATATGTCGGAGACTATTGGGAGGATTTTTTGAAGGAGAAGGCGGCGCGCCTGCTGTTTTCGCAGAAATTCGACGGGGCGGGAAATCCGGAGGGCATAGGGCTGTCGCTTTGGCGCGTGAATCTCGGCGGGGGATCGCTCGAAGGCGACGAGTCGCCGATAAAATTTCCGTGGAGGGGCGCGCGCAGCTTCATCGACCCCGAAAGCGGCAAAATCGACATGTCCCGCTGCCCCGGGCTGCGGTACTTTATGGAAAAGGCGAAGGGGCACGGCTGCGAAAATTTCCTACTCTTTTCAAATACGCCGCCCATCGGCATGACGAAAAATTCGAGCTACCATAAAACCGAACCGGACTTCCGCTCGAACCTCAAAGAAGATTGCTACGGCGACTTTGCCGAATTCCTCGCCGAGGTTGCAAAACGCCTCTCCGACGGCGGGTACAATATAAAATACATAAGCCCCGTGAACGAGCCGTCATGGAAGTGGACGACCGACATACAGGAGGGCACCCCGTGGCTGAACCCCGAGATAAAGCGGCTTGCCGTCGAGCTCGACAAGTCGATTCAAAAACGCGGTTTGGAAACGAAAATTTTTCTCCCCGAAGCCGATTCCATTCAAAACATCTACGGCAGCGAGAGGTTTCAAAAGGACAATCCGAATTCCAAAGAGGACGCCGCCTTCAACCAGCTCTACGCGTTTTTCGACCCCGCGAGCAAAGACTATATCGGCGGCCTTAAAACCCTCGCGCGGCAGATCGGCGCGCACAGCTACCACACGCATTTGAAGAACGGGCAGTTGCGGGAGGTGCGCGAAAGGGCGGCGGCGGAGTCGCAAAAATACGGGGTGGAATACCACCAGACCGAGTGGTGTTTTCTCGGCTTCTACGCCGACCCGAAAAAACTCGACGGATTCACTGCGGACTGGAAGACCAAAAACTACGCCGACATGCAGACCGCCCTGCACATGGCGAAAATCATATACGCCGACCTCGTATTCGGCGGGGCGCGCAGTTGGAGTTATTGGGTTGCGACGGAGCTGCGCGACGGCATATGCGCGCTCATCGACGCCGAGGGGTTTGTGGAGGACGCCAAAAAGGGCCGCGAGATGCGCCCGAACAAGCTGTTGTGGGCGCTCGGCAATTATTCTTTCTTCATAAGGCCCGGGTACGAAAGGGTGTCGCTCGAAGGCGCAGGAGATTTGGACGGCGTCATGGCAAGCGCCTACGCGTCGCCCGACGGCGGGAAAATCGTCGCGGTGTTCGTCAATTTCAAGCACGGGGAAGTCGCCGCCAAAGTCAGCCTCAAATCTTTAGGGGCAAAGCTTTCCGGAGTGTACAAGACGGACGAGAGAAGCGACCTCGCCCTTGTGAAATTCTCTCCCGAATCCGGCTGCGTGGAGCTCGCCCCGCGCTCGGTGACTACTGCCGTCTGGACTGTGCGGAAATAGGGGGTGCCAGAAGATTTTTCCGCCGCGTTTTGATTCCGCCGCAAATTAAAACGGCGCAATTTGGATTGTTCGGCGGCGACAGTCCGGCGCCGTATTTGGCGATACTGCCGCAACCGGCACATATCGCCGATATTTGGCTCAAAAATCTTTGGGAATTCGCCGAAAACCGCCGAAAACCGCTGAAATAGGAAGATTTGGGGCGGTTGCTTCGGGGAAAACTCGTTCGGGTCGACAGTCCCCGAAACCTGCAAAGGCTCCGCAAAGTCCTTGCAGAACCCTTTCTCTCCCTTTTACAGGGGAGGGCAGTCAGTTCAAAGAGAAGCCGATTTCCCCAAACTTTTCTCCTCAAACCTTCCGACGCGATACAGAGGGTTGCGCGAATGCGCGTCGAGCGGGCGGGATTCGAACCCGCGACCCTCTGGTCCCAAACCAGATGCGCTAGCCAGGCTGCGCTACCGCTCGATTTTCGGGACATTTCAGCCGATTGGGCGCGGATTGTCAATTACTCATTTGAAAATGCGGGGCGCAAGTAGAGGCTTGTTAGTTGCCGCATTTTGCTTTCGGGCGGGCGCCGCCCGCCATTCGCCTCTCCGCGTTTTCTTGAAAGCAGGGGGAAATAGCCGTTTTGGGCGCGTAAATAAGGGGCGCAAAAAAATCCCGAACCGCGCGGTTCGGGATTTTTCGGAAATTTTCGACGCTACTTCGCGGAGGGAGCGGCGGCGGGGGCGGAGCCTGCGGGATCCACGTCGACCATCTCGACGTCGAATATGAGCGTCGAATTCTGGGGAATTCCGGGGAGCGCCTGGTTGCCGTAGCCGAGCTTTGCGGGAATGTAGAGGCGCGCCTTGCCGCCCTTGCCTATCTTTTGCAGGCCTTCCCTGAATCCGGGGATTACGCGCGCGAGGTTGAATTCCGCGGGTTTTCCGCCGTGCTTGTCGGTGCTGTCGAATACCGTCCCGTCCACGAGTTTTCCGGTGTACTTCACAACGACGTTCGAGTTTTCGGAGGGACGCTTGGCGTCGCCTTTCTCGATAATTTCAATGGCAAGCCCCGTGGGCGACTTTTCGATGCCCTCTTTCTTTTCGAGTTCTTTCCAGAATTCGGCGGCCTGGGCGGTCGCCTTTTCGGCGGCCTTTGCGGCGTTGGCATCGGCGCGGGCGCGGAGGAATTCAAAAGCCTTTGCGCCCGTAGCCTGGATGTCGTCGGGCAGCTTTTTGGATTCGTTTACGGCTTTCATGCCGGCGACGAACGCGTCGAATTCTTCGGGCGTAAATTCGAGTTCGAGCAGCCCGTTGCGTTCGAACATGATCATTCCAAAAGTCTTTATGTAGTCTTCTTTGGTTTCGGCCATGGATATTGAGGCGGACGCGAGCGCCATGAGGCCCGCGCATATTGCGGTTATTGTCTTTTTAGTTTTCATATTTTTGTCAGAATGCGTTGAAATTCTCATTTTCTGTGGTTGACCGATAAAAAATCAGATTCGTTCCAACATTTCAATTTAAAAGCTCGGCGCCGCGGAACTTTTTGCCGCCGCCGGCGTCGCAGTATGTATCGGCGGATTTGCCCCGAAAATTTAACTTATTTGTTGCCCGCGCGGCGCTTCGCAATATAAAAGGCGCGTATGAATTCTCAAAATTACCGATTGCAGGTCTGGTACTCCGGCCGCGTCCAGGGCGTGGGATTCCGCTGGAAGGCCGCGGAGGTCGCCAAGGGGTATGACGTGTGCGGATACGTCGAAAACCTCGACGACGGCAGGGTGCGCCTTTGCGCGAAAGGCGAAAAGGAGGAGGTGCGCGCGTTCGCCGGCAGGCTCGCGGAGGTTATGTCCGACTTCATTCGCTCGTCGGAGGAGCGCGAGGATTTTTGCGACTCGAAATTTTCCGGATTCACAATAAGAGCCTGACGCCGCGCGCCAGTTTCCCCATTTTCACAATAAAAAATGTCCGAAGCCATCACAGTAAAAAACCTGAAAAAATATTACGGCAGCGGAATGCGCTCGCGGGCGATAGCCGCCCTTGACGGCGCGACGTTCTCCGTCGAATCCGGCGAGATATTCGGGCTGCTCGGCGCAAACGGCGCGGGAAAGAGCACCGCGATAAAAGTCATAACGGGGCTCATAAGGCAGAGCTCGGGCGAATGCCTCGTGTTCGGGCAGAAGCTATCGAGGGCGGCGCGGGCGCAAATGGGGTATCTTCCGGAGTCGCCCTATTTTTACAGGTTTCTGACTGGATTCGAACTCACGGTGTTCTACGCCAAGCTCTGCGGAATGAAGACCGCCGAAGCGAAAGCCGCGGCGATGAGGGCGCTTAACACGGTGGGGCTCGACGACGCCGCGGACAGGAGGCTCGCGCTCTACTCCAAGGGAATGACGCAGCGCGCGGGGCTCGCGCAGGCGATAGTCCACAACCCCAAGCTTCTCGTGCTCGACGAGCCCGCCTCCGGCCTCGACCCGGTCGGCGCAGACGACCTGTGCAATATAATTCTGCGGCTGAAAGGTGAGGGCAAAACCATTCTGATGTCGTCCCACATAATGGGTGAAATAGAAAAACTTTGCGACAGGATAGCCATAATGTCGCGCGGAACCGTGGCGGCGGCGGGCAAAACGTCGGAGCTGTTGGAAATAAAGGGCGCGTACGACCTCTCGTTCTCGGCGGAATCCCCCGAGGGCGTTCTCGAAGCGGCCGAGTCCGCGGGCGCGAAGGGCGCTAAGCTCTCGCCCGCAAAAATCAAACTGGACGAATTTTTCAGGAGCATCGCAAGGAAATGAGGCGCGCATACATAATATCTGCAAACACGTTCCGTGAGGCTCTGCGGCAAAAGCTGATTTTGCTGCTCGCGCTCGTCGCCCTGGTGCTGGTGGCGTCGTCAAACTACTTTCTGAAACTTGACCTCGGGCACGAGCGGCTGAAATTCGTGTTCGACTTCACGTCGGGGGCGCTCGGATTTTTCGGCTCCATAATAGCGATTGTGGCGACCTGCCAGCTCTTCCATTCCGAGTTTGAAAACCGCACCGCGATAACGCTGCTTTCCAAGCCCGTCGGGAGGCTCGGCTTTGCGTGCGGCAAGGCGGGCGGGGCGTTCGCGGCAATCGCGCTGTTCTGCGCGGTGGTGTCCGCCTGCGGGTGCGCGATGATAGCGTTGGCCTCGGGCTCCGCGCCCGCCGCCGCGGGCGGGCTCTCGCCGAATTACGCGGGCATAGCCGTCTTTGCCGCGATACAATGGGCCAAGCTCTGCGCGATAGCCTCCGTGTCCGCGCTGGTGTGTTCGGTCTCGACATCGCTGCTCTTTTCGGTTGCCGTGTCTTTCGGGATTGCGGCGATATGCTCGATGGGCGGGATAAGCGACGCGCTCGGGGCGCCGAAAACATTTGTGGGGGATCTCTCCGCGGTGATTTTCCCCAATTTGAAAGTTTTCAACGCATCCGAAGCCTTTGCGTTCGGCGCGGTCGACACAGGGGCGTCGCTCGCGGCGTTCGCGTATGCGGCGGCCTATTCGGCGGTATGTCTCGCCCTTTCGGCGTGGGCGTTTGCAAAGAGGGAATTTTAGCTATGGGGCTTCTGGACACTGCACGGCTCTGGGCGGTTTTCGCGGCCGTATTCGCGGTTGCGGGGTTCTGCCTCGAACCGCTTGAAAGGGCCGCCGGGCGCCCCATGCCGCTTTCGGAATCTCCGGAAACCGTGAGGGCGGCCGTGGGCGCGGGGGCGGTGTTCGAGGTGCTCGGCGGGTATGCGTCGCTCGCGGCGGACTTCGCGTGGATAAAGGGCTATGTGGACTGGACGCGGAAAGACATTCCTGCGTGCACGGCCTCCATGGAGCTCGCCGTCGCCCTCGACCCGCACATGAAGCAGTTCTGGCGCGACGCCGCGGCCATCGTCGCCTTCGACTATCCCCACTGGAAGCTGGCGGGCGGCGGGAGTAGCGGGGAGACTGCCGAGGCGCTGCGGCTGCTGAAAATCCGCTGCGGGCGCGACGGGATAAAGTTCGCCGACCGCGGGCTGAAAATTTTCCCCGACGACGAAAGCCTGCTTATCCAAAAGGCGTCGATAGCAATGGCGAACCTCGACGACTACGCGACGGCGGAAGAGTGCTATGCAAAAATGGCGGCTAAAAAGGACGCCCCCGTTTACATTTTGCGCCGGTACGCCGCGCTGCTGATGCGCAACGGCAAGTTCGCCGAGGCGGTGAAGGCGATGGAGCGCATGGATCCGGAAATTCCCGAAGACTCGCCGCTGAAAGCCACAGTGCGCCGCCAGCTCAAAGAGGCGCGCAGACTCATGGAAAAATCGAAATTGTAGGGCTTTTTTGGGGCAAATCGCGGAAAACGCAAAAAAAAGCTTGCCAAACGGAGGGGAACGGGTAGCGTCAATTACTTAATTTTCGGGCCGTAGCGCAGTCTGGGAGCGCGCTTGCATGGGGTGCAAGAGGTCCCGAGTTCGATCCTCGGCGGCCCGACCATTTTTTATCCGCAAAAACTCGCGTTCTTGCGGATTTTTTATTTTTATTCCCCGGATGTTTTGTTTCCGCCAAAGGCGAGAATCGTGGCGATTTTGCTTTCTCAATCGATTTATTGTTTGCGCGGTCTCCGCGCAAGGTTTATATTTGTTTTCAATTAAGACTATATATTACAGCGAAAATGGCAACGAGAAGAGAGTTTTTAAAAGTGTCCGCCGCGGCGGGCGCGGGCATCGCGATATGCGGGTGTTCGGCATCCGGAAAGGGAAAAGTTTTCACCGACTCCGAGCGCGAGTGCCTCGCCGCCGTCGCGGAGCAGATTATCCCCGCCGACGACCGGTGGGGCGGGGCGACGGACGCGGGCGTCGTCAACTATATTGAAAATTGGGCGGGGAAATATTATCCGGAAATGCTGCCGACATACAAAAAGGGTATTGCGGCAATCCAGAAAGCCTCCCGCCGCCTTTACTCAAAAGATTTCCAGAACCTCGGGTTTGACGTACAGACCGGCTTTCTGAAAAAGATGGAGGCGGGCAAGCTCGCGCGCGGGGACTGGGAAGGTTCCGACCAGCGCGGGTTCTTCGGGGAGCTGCTGACGCGCTCCATGCAGGGTTTCTACGGCCCGCCGCGCCACGGCGGAAACAAAGACTATATGTCGTACAGAATGTGCGGGCTGGACATGCCGCACGTGCTGGGGCAGAATAGGTACGGGAGCCGTTAGAGTATGGAAACCAGGCACGAAAAAGTCGACGCCGTTGTGGTCGGCGCGGGCGCGGGCGGCGGAATCGTCGCCAAGCAGCTCGCCTCCGCCGGGCTGAAATGCGTAATTCTCGAACGCGGCCAGTGGCCCGACTACGACGACTCGCCCAACGACGAGCTCATAAACCAGCGCACGCACGCAATCAGGCCCTTGCACACCCTCGACAGGCGCAAGTTTTCAAACGCCGAAAAGCCGTGGCTGCACGACCATTTTCTCAACGCCGCGTGCGTGGGCTCCGGAACGGTGACATACGGCGCGATGGCGTGGAGGTTTATGCCGCAGGATTTCAAGCTGCACACTCTCTATCCTAATATAAAGGATTCCGCCCTCGCCGACTGGCCCATAACCTACGACGAGATAGAGCCCTATTACGAACAGGCGGAGTACGAGGTCGGCGTGTCGGGCGACCAGCGGGAAAACCCGTACGCCCCGCCGCGCAAAAAGGATTTTCCCATGCCCGCATTCGAGTACAACAGGGAGGACAGGGAGATTCTCATACCGGCGATGAAGCGCCTCGGCCTCCACCCGTATCCGATACCCATGCTGCGCAATTCGGTGCGGTACAACGGCAGGGCGGCGTGTCTGCGCAACCACACGTGCTGCGGCTACATCTGCCCGTGCGACGCCAAAAACGGCACGCAGAACACAGTAATTCCGGTTGCCATGCGGACCGGCAACTGCGAAGTGCGCACCGGCTCGATAGCGTGCGAAATCGTAATGGAGGGCCGCAGGGCGGTGGGCGTCAGGTATTTCGACCTCGACCGGAATTCCCATTTCCAGCCCGCCGACGCCGTCATTTCGGCGGCGGGTTCGTCCGGCACCGCAAAGCTTCTTCTGATGTCCAAGTCCGACATGTTTCGGGACGGGCTCGGCAACAATTCCGACATGGTCGGCAGATGCGCGAATTCCCACCACTATTGCGGGGCGTTCGGGCTGTTCGACCGCGACGTGTCCTCCGAGATGGGCCCCGGGGCAACGGTGGCGTTTTCGGATTTCAACCATCTCCCCGACCGCAAGATTTTCGCGGGGGTGCTATGCTCCGAATTTTATACCCTGCCGTGGGCGAGGTCGAGGATAAGGCCGCCCAATTCCCCGAGATGGGGCGCCGAGCACAAGAGGTACCAGAGGGAAAATTACAGGCGGATGCTCCAGCTGCACGGCCCCGTCCAGGAAATTCCGATGTACGAGGCGCGCATAGTGCTGCACAAGACGCGCAGAGACGCTTTCGGAATCCCCATGCTCTCTTCGCAGGGCGGCAAGCATCCGCTCACCGCCGTCCAGGCGAAAATAATGACCGACGCCGCAGAATCGGTGCTGCGGGAGGCGGGCGCCAAAACCGTGTGGAAGGTGGGCGACAAGCCGAATCTCTCGTACTGCAATGCCGGAGGCCAGCACCAGGCGGGCTCGTGCAGAATGGGGGACAACCCGAAATATTCCGTAGTAGACCCCGACTGCAAGGTTTGGGGGACGGAAAACGTGTTCATCGGCGACGCCGCCGTGCACGTCAACAACGGCGGGTTTAACCCCGTCCTGACCGTAATGGCGCTCGCATTCCGCACGGGCGAAAAAGTCGCAAAAGCTTTCGGGAGGGTTCCGGCATGAATGGCAAAATAGCTTTTACATATCTGGCGGCGGCCGCCGCAGTCTGCGTGTTCGCATTCGGCGGGTATTCCGCATGGAACTGCGCGGACCCAGAATACACGTGCGTCCAGTGCCACGAAATCAAGCCGTCCCACGAAAAGTGGAAGAATTCGGCGCACTCCGGAGTCTCGTGCGTCCAGTGCCACGGGACGGCGGTTTCCAACGGCCTGCACAGCTTGAAGGAAAAGGCGGGAATGGTTCTCTCGCACTTCGCAAAGGACGTGTCGCATTCCGACATAAAGCTCACGGAGCGCCAGCGCCTCGACATAATGGACCGTTGCGCGGCATGCCACAAGGACGAATTTTCAAAATGGCGCAAGGGGGCGCACTCCACGACCTATGCTAACATATTTGAGGACAAAGTCCACAATTCGCAGGAAAAGCCGTACTGGGATTGCCTCCGCTGCCACGGCATGTTCTACGACGGCAACATACATTCCCTGATGTCGCTCGACGGGGAGTGCGAAAGCTGGAAAATCAGGGACGAAAAGCAGAGGGGAATTCCCGCCATTCCCTGTATGGCGTGCCACCAAATCCACTCCGAAAAGCCGAAAATCCCGAATTTTGAAAATGGGGAAAAGTCGAAGATTCCGGCGTGCGCCGTTCCCAAGACATCGTTCTATTCCCGCGCGGACGGGGCGCATTTCAGAACCGACCGGCTCATGTCGGTGAGGCGCTATTTGGAAGGGAAGGAAATCGGCGTGTCGCAGGACCCGAACGCAAAGCTTTGCTACAACTGCCATTCGCCTAACTGGACGCGCGAAGCCGGCACCTCCGACGACCGCACTCCCGTGGGCGCCCACGAGGGCATGAGCTGCGTCGTCTGCCACGACCCGCATTCAAATTCCGCCGCGAATTCGTGCGCGAAGTGCCACGACTCTTCGGACGAAAAATACAAATTCAAGCCCGGCAAGTGCCCAAGGTTTGCCCCGGGCGCAAAATGAGAATTGCCGAGCGGCTCCCGTTTCGTTTGTGCGGCGGCGCCATGCGCCCGTTGCTGGCGCGGCCGGATTGCCGCCGAATCGGCTTGGAGGGCTTGACTCTTTGGAGTTCGCCGCAAAAGCCGCGGCTTCCCGATTTGGCGCGGCGGTTTTGAATGGGCGCGCTTCCGGCGCGGGTCTCCGCCCGGCGGGGGCTACGCGCCTTTTGCGGAATCTGCGCCTGCGCGGCCGACGGATTCGGACATTTCAAGCATCCGCTCTATGGGTTTGCGGGCGCGGTCCATCACGTCTTTGGGCAGCTCGATTCTCGGTTCGAGGTCTTCGAGGCATTTCAGGAGCTTCTCGGGCGTGTTCATCAGCATGTTTTTGCAGTGCTGGGCGGGCTTGCCGGAGGAGGTCGCCGCTATGAAAGTTTTGTTCGGAATTTCGCGGCGCAGCCTGTGCACCATTTCCACCACGGTTGCGATTATAAATTTGTCCGACGGGTTCTCGCGGCAGAATTTTATCATCTTTTCCGTGCTGCAAACGCAGTCGGCGACGTCGCGCACCTCCTTGGGGCACTCGGGGTGGCAGACGAGCGGTGCGCCGTCGAAAGCTTTCTTTATGTCGGCGAGCTCCCTTGCCTTGTATTGCGTGTGCGCCCAGCAGTAGCCGTCCCACAGAATCATTTTGCGCCCCGTCTGCTCCGTTATCCAGGAGCCGAGGTGCCTGTCGGGGCAGAATATTATCTCCTGCTCCGGCGGAATCTGTTTTACGATTTCGAGCGCGTTGCCGCTCGTGCAGATTATGTCGCTGATCTCTTTTACGCCCGCGCTGCAATTTATGTAAGAAATCACTGTCGCGCCCGGGTGCTTTCTCTTGAAAACTGCGAGCTCCACGGGCTCGCAGAGCTCTTCGAGCGTGCAGCCCGCCGCGCGGTCGGGCAGTACCACCGTCTTTTCGGGGTTGAGGATTTTTGCGGTTTCCGCCATAAAATCCACGCCCGCAAACGCTATGACTTTCGCGCCGGTTTTTTTGGCCTCCCTCGACAGCCCGAGCGAGTCTCCCACATAGTCCGCGACTTCCTGAATCTCGCGGCATACATAGTTGTGCGCGAGTATCACGGCGCCGCGCCGTTCTTTCAATTCGAGAATCCGTTTTTGGATGCCGGTCAGCTCCGGCGCGGGGCATTTTTCGAGTGGCGGGAAAACTATCGCTTGCATCGTATATCGTTTTAAGCCACAAATATTTTCCGTCCGGCCGGATTTTGTCAAGATATATGGGCGGGCGCGCGCCGCCCCGAGGCTGAAAAGCCCCGGGGATTTCGGCCGGAAAACGTTTGAAATATTCGGAAAACTCCGCAATATCCGGCGGAATGAAATATTACATTCGGCATTTTGCCGCCTTCTGCGCGTGTTCCGCCCAATTTGCTGCGTCTTTTGCGGCGGACTCCCCGAAATTCGGGCTTTCCGACTACCGGAATATAATGGGGCTTTGCTGGATGAGGGATTCTCCGGAGGACTCTTTGGCGTACGCGCGCCAAATGGGGCATACGCATGTCATATACTGCCATGGAATGGAGAACAGCCCGCTCGCAGAGGGAATGTATTTTTATTTTAACGATCCGGAATTTTCGCTGCGCCGCCTCGCCCTCGATTTCAACCGCAAATATTCCGAAAAGGAAATCGACCGCATCCAGAAGTCTTACGTCGTCGCAAGTCCGGAAAAAGCGTTTCCGGAAAATATGGCGACCTCCTGGTACGAGCCCCCGAACTTCCGCAATCTGACCCTCGACTTCCAGCAGCAGAAAGTAATAGACGACACCGTCAGAATGGCGGCGGACAAACTCAAAAGCATAGAGAGCCGCCGCCCGGGTTTCAGAGCAGCCGGATTCTCCTGGGACGAGCCAAAGGCGAGCGGCAATTTCCGTCTGCCCCCGAAGCTGGACGTTGCCGATGTGCATAAGGCGCAGGGGCGGAACGTGACGCTCGCCCATTGGACGGGCGGGGATTTCTCCAATCCGTTCCCGGGCTGCACGCACGAGTACGCCACATATTCGGAGGGGAAGCTTGCCTATTACGACGCCCTGCGGCGCGAGGGGTTGAAGCTCAATCCGGATTTCAAGCTCATCGCGGAGCCGTACGGAATTTACGAAAATTGGATAGGCACGGTGCCTCCGGAGCTCGCCGAAAAGATGGAGCGGCTCGGCAGGGGCGGCTATAAATTCGACTTTCTCATGCAGGAGAAAAGCGGCGACGCTTTCGTGTCCGACCCGCGCATCGCCGGAGCGGGGTACGGCCCCGACAGAACGGCATCGTCAACGCCCAATATTTCCGACACCGAAAGAATGCTCGCCGAATCGTCGGCAGCCGCGGCGCGCGGGGCGTGGACAATGTGGTACGGCAGGGCAGGCGGCACGATAAACGCCCCAAACTACAAATTCATACGCGAGATTCCCGCGCGTCTGAAACTCTTGAAGGCCGTTCCGACGTGGGAGAACCTGAACGGCACCCCCGTGCCGGAGCGCAGGTACGACGCCGAAAAAATGTCTTACGACAGCCCGACGGCGCACATGGGCGCGGATTGCGTCTGGGGAAAGCATCCGCGCGACGACAAAGTGTTTGTAGTGTTTCTGTCCCCGAATGCTGAGGCGCGCCTGCCCGCGGGGCGGGAAGTTGAAGGGATATATCTTGCGGACGGGCTGTTTCGGGAAGTAATGGATTTGCCCGCGCGCGACAGGGAGGCGAAGATAGCCCCGAGAATTGAAGTCGTCGGCGGCGCCATACGCATTCTCTCAAACGACCTCATAAACGAGGGCATAGTCGTGCGGCTGAAAAGCGCGGGCGGGAAATAGATTTCGGACATTCGCCGCACTATAATATAAATATAAGCGCGTCTTCAAAATCCGCCGGACGGGTTTCCCGCGGGTTTTTTTACGCCCATGCGGGCGGTGTGCGCGCCAGCGTGTGCCAGAATGTCGCACATTGTGTGACATTGAGGACTGCGGCGCGCGGGGAGGAAGTTCGCGAGGAAATTTTTGTCTTTTATTAACTGTTTGAATAATATGCTCATATTGCAATTCGCCGCATTCCGTCTGGTTTTGGCACGGCGAATGCTTCACTTTATGGCATATGAGCAAAATATTAGGAATAGATTTAGGAACTACGAACTCTTGCATGGCGGTCATGGAAGGCGGAGAGAGCACCGTTATCCCGAACAGGGAGGGCGGAAGGACGACCCCGTCTGTCGTGGCTTTCACCAAGTCGGGCGAGAGGCTCGTGGGGCAGGCGGCCAAGCGCCAGGCCATCACGAATCCGGGCAATACCATTTTCTCGGCAAAGAGGCTTATAGGCCGCAAATTCTCCGAGGTTGAAAACCTCGCAAAGCAGCTTCCGTACAAAGTCGTGGAGGGCCCCAACGGCGCCGCCATGATAGAGTGCCAGGTCGGCGACAAGACGGAGCGGTTTTCGCCGGAGCAGATTTCGGCGATGGTTCTCCAGCATTTGAAGGCCGACGCCGAGGCTTATCTGGGCGAGCCCATCACGGAGGCCGTCATAACGGTTCCCGCGTACTTTAACGACGCGCAGAGGCAGGCGACCAAGGACGCCGGCACCATCGCGGGCCTGAATGTGCGCAGAATCATAAACGAGCCCACCGCGGCGTCGCTGGCCTACGGGCTCGACAAGAAGAACGACGAGACCATCGCGGTCTACGACCTTGGCGGCGGAACGTACGATATTTCGATTCTCGAAATCGGTGACGGCGTGTTTGAAGTCAAGGCGACCAACGGCGACACGGAGCTCGGCGGCGACAATTTCGACGCGGCCATAATGGATTGGCTCATCGACAACTTCAAAAAGGAAAACGGCATAGACCTGCGCAACGACCCGATGGCGCTCCAACGCCTGAAAGAGGAGTCCGAAAAGGCGAAGATAGCCCTTTCCTCCGCGCAGGAGACTGACATCAACCTGCCGTTCATAACCGCGGACGCCACGGGCCCCAAGCACTTGAACGTAAAACTTACGCGCTCGAAGCTCGAACAGCTCACCGATCCGCTCATTGAAAAGACCGTAAAGCCCTTTGAGGCGTGCCTCAAAGACGCCGGCCTTTCCAAGTCCGACATTGACGAGCTCGTTCTCGTAGGCGGCATGACCCGCATGCCCAGGGTCGTCGAAACCGCGGACAAGCTCGCCGGCAAGGAGGCGCACAAGGGCGTCAATCCGGACGAGGTTGTGGCGAGGGGCGCGGCCATTCAGGGCGGCGTGCTGCTCGGCGACGTCCGCGACGTGCTGCTGCTCGACGTCACGCCCCTGACGCTCTCCATAGAGACCGCCGGCGGAGTGGCGACCCCGATGATAGAGCGCAACACCACCATTCCCAAGAAGGCCTCGCAGCTCTTCTCCACCTACGCCGACAACCAGACGGCTGTTGACATCCGCGTATTGCAGGGCGAGCGCCCGATGGCGAAGGACAACAAGCTCATCGGCAATTTCAGGCTCGACGGCATCGCCCCAGCCCCGCGCGGCCTGCCGCAGATCGAGGTCACTTTCGACATCGACGCAAACGGCATTCTCAATGTCAGCGCAAAGGACAAGTCCACGGGCAAGGAGCAGAAAATCACCATCACCAATTCCAGCGGCCTCAGCAAGGAGGAGGTCGAAAGGCTCCGCAAGGAGGCCGAACTCCACGCCGCCGAGGACGCGAATATCAAGGAGACCGCCGAAGCCCGCAACGAGCTCGACAATATGGCCTACGGCCTTGAAAAGCAGATTAAGGAAAACGGCGGAAAGCTTCCCGCGCAGATAAAGGGCGAACTCGAAGAGGGCGTCAAGAAGGCGCAGGAGCTTTTGAAGGACAACAACGCCACGAAAGAGGCCTTGAAAGCCGAGAGCGAAAAGCTCACGAAGCTTCTCGAACAGGCGGCGAAGTTCTTCCAGGAGGCGGCTCAGGCCTCGCAGGCGGCGGGCGCGCAGCAGTCCCAGCCGTCGGGCGCGGGCCAGGCTTCCGAAGCCCCCAAGAACGACGCGGTCGACGCCGACTTCGAGGTTGTTGACGACGACAATTCCAAAAAGCCCTCCTAATGGAGGGTTCGCCCCGCCTCCGGCCGAAAGCGCCGGAGGCGGAGATTTTGTCTTTGCAAGCGGCCCAAAATATGAGAGTATGGCGGGACGTTTAAATTTCCATTGAAAAAACAAGAACACAAAAAACTATGGCAAAAGTAAATATCCAACCCCTTGGCGACAGAGTGCTCGTCAAGCAAATAGAAGAAAAAGAACAAGTGAAGGGCGGCATCATAATTCCCGATTCCGCCAAGGAAAAATCGCAGGAAGCCACGGTAGTCGCCGTCGGTCTCGGCCGCACGCTCGACGACGGGAAGCGCTCTTCGTTTGACGTCAAGGTCGGCGACAGGGTTCTCATCTCCAAGTACGGCGGCACCGAAGTGACGCTCAACGGCGACAAGTATATGCTCCTGCGCGAAGACGACATCGTCGCAATCCTCAAATAACTTTAAAACTGAAATAAAGATATGGCTAAGCAAATTATTTTCGACGAAACGGCCCGCAAGAAGATTCTCTCGGGCGTAACGATTCTCGCAAAGGCGGTCAAGGCGACCCTCGGCCCCAAAGGCCGCAATGTCGTCATCGACAAGAAGTACGGCGCGCCCCTCATCACCAAGGACGGCGTGAGTGTCGCCAAGGAAATCGAGCTTGAAGACGCCTTTGAAAACATGGGCGCCCAGATGGTCAAGGAAGTCGCCAACAAGACCTCCGACAACGCCGGCGACGGCACCACGACCGCCACGGTTCTCGCGGAGGCGATCTACCGCGAAGGCCTGCGCAATGTGGCTGCGGGCTCGAACCCGATCTTCGTCAAGCGCGGCATAGACAAGGCCGTCGAAGCCGCCGTCAAGGAGCTCGCCAAGAACTCCAAGCCCGTCAAGGACAGCGAGGAAATCCGCCAGGTCGCGACCGTTTCCGCCAACTGGGACAGGGAAATCGGCGACATCATCGCCGAGGCGATGAACAAGGTAGGCAAGGACGGCACCATCACCGTCGAAGAGGCCAAGACAATCGAAACCTCCCTCGACGTTGTGGAAGGCATGCAGTTCGACAAGGGTTATCTCTCGCCCTACTTCGTCACCAACACCGACAACATGGAATGCGTCCTTGAAGACGCCTACATTCTCATCCACGAGAAGAAGATTTCCAACCTCAACGAACTCCTCCCGATACTCCAGGCGGTCGCCAAAACCGGCAAGCCGCTCATGGTCATCGCCGAAGACGTCGAAGGCGAAGCGCTCGCGGCTCTGGTCGTCAACAAGCTGCGCGGCATGCTCAACGTTTGCGCGGTGAAGGCCCCGGGCTTCGGCGACAGGCGCAAGGCAATGCTCGAAGACATCGCCATTCTCACCAACGGCCGCTGCATAACCGAGGACCTCGGCATCAAGCTCGAAAGCATCCAGCTCGCCGACCTCGGCAAGGCAAAGCGCATCACCGTCGGCAAGGAAAACACGACGATCGTCGAAGGCGCCGGCAAGTCCGCCGACATTCAGGCGCGCGTAAAGCAGCTGCGCAAGGCCATTGAGGAAACCACTTCCGACTACGACCGCGAAAAGCTCCAAGAACGCCTTGCGAAACTCGCGGGCGGGGTTGCCGTCATCAACATCGGCGCTGCCACCGAACCCGAAATGAAGGAAAAGAAGGCGCGCGTAGACGACGCCCTCCACGCGACCCGCGCGGCCGTCGAGGAAGGCATCAGCGCGGGCGGCGGCGTCGCCCTCCTGCGCACGGCTTCCGCCATCGACAAGCTCGAGCTTGAAGGCGACGAGGATATCGGCGCGCAGATAGTCCGCCGCGCGATAGAATCGCCCCTCCGCCAGCTCTGCGCAAATGCGGGCGAGGAAGGCGCGCTCGTCGTCAAGGAAGTCCTCAAAAGCAAGGGCAACATGGGCTACAATGTCGCCACCGGAAAATTCGAAGACCTCTTCAAGGCCGGCGTCGTAGACCCGACCAAGGTGACGCGCTCCGCCCTCCAAAATGCCGCGAGCGTCGCGAGCTTGCTGCTCACCACCGAGTGCATGATCGCCGACAAGCCCGAAGAAAAGCCGGCCGCTCCCATGGGCGACCCGTCGATGGGCGGCATGGGCGGAATGATGTAATTCCGCGCGGAAGGCCGATTTTCGGAAATTTCCCCGCCTCCGCCGCGCTATTGCGCGCAGCGGGGGCGGCAGTTCCGGAAATGTTCGCATTTCCCCGAAATCCGGTGGACTTTCGTCTCTCCGGTCTTAGGGGGAGAAGCCTCCGCAAGCCTTGCGGTAAACATTTGCCTCCGCAAAAGCGGGGGCTTTTTTTGTGCCTGTATTGACGGCATGCGCGCATTTTTTTTGCCGCGCAAATTAAGTATTATAATTATTACACATCAAAACTTGATTTGAGAAAATGAAGCTAAATTTTGAAAATGCCAATTTGGGGGATTTTCGGGAAGTATCTTCGGAACGGTTGCAAACCGTTTGCAGCGCCGCTTTGACTGCCGCCCGTAGGGCGGGTGCGGCGGGGACGCTGAACTCCTGCGGGAATGTTTTAACGAAGGTTGCAGGCGGGCTGCGGCATAGCTTTTATACGCAAGGGATTTCGCGTATTCCGCGCCCGCACGGATTGGCTGCTTAGGGCGGGAATCTGACAGCGGGTTCGGCACAGACAACGGGTTGTTATTGGCGGCTTTTGCTTCCCGCTCGGCGGCGGTTGGCGCCGAATGGCGCGGTATTGCCGTCTGCTTGAATCCCGCCTGTCGTTGCGGAACGGATATTTCGGAAAGCGACGGAAAGATGTATGGAAACTCGCCTTTTCGCATATGATTGGCCGCCGTTTTTTGCGCGCGCTTCGCGCGGGTTTTCCGCAGGTATTTCAAAACATGGATTTGCATTCCGAAAAGGCAAAGGCGGCTACAATATCCGTTTTTTATTTTGCGCACTGGTTTAGCTCAAAAGGTTTGATGAGTCGCCAAACCCGCCGAAAGCCGTTAAAACAGGGAAATTGCGGGTGGTTGGAAGTTCTGGGATTGGTTTGAGAAAAAACGCCGCCGAAGTCGATAATCTGCCCAAAAATCGAACATTTGAGGGAAAAACGGCTCTTGGCGGACAAAAGGGAATCGCTGCGTTGGGAGTTGGTTTATCTACGGTCACGCTCCGGAGGATGCGGTTATCTGAATACAATCATACACGCCCAAGATGCCTCGGCATTCAAAACCGGAGATTTTGCGATTTTGCATTTTACCTGCGGGTTCGGGTGGAACAATGGGGTAAGCATACAACATTGGTACGACGCTTGGGCGGAGAACACTCCGCAGCGGATTGTGCACATTGACGGCAATTATGTTGAGCTTCAAAGCACCGCGGCGTTTACAACGTTAGATGACAAATACACCGGTTGCAAGAAACATTATATCCACGATGTCGCGCGGTTTTTTGAGGCGCTCAATGGCGGCACATTGCACCCCGATTATGAGTTTACTTTAAAACCGACGTCCGGCTACATGCTGCGCGCATATTCGACGCGCACAATGAAGAAGCGGGGGCTGGTAATGTGCGAAGAGGTGGCATTCCACAGGTCTTTCCCAGACATATCAAACAGCGAAATTTTCGTGCCACAGCAGGAAACCGGCACGGAGTATAACGACATACCCCGCGAAACGACAATAACGCCCGCACAGTGGAAGGCGAAACTAACGGCGGGCGAGTGGCTTATCTACGCCGAGCCGAAGGTTGTCTATAAAGCCGACCACGGCATCTACGAACTACGGGAGAAGACTCAATATCCCGTGCCGTTGCAAAGGGGTTTTTAAGCCGCTTACAACCCGCTTGCAATTTCCCACGAATGTCCCTTGCACACCCATTCCGAAAATCCCCACTAATACGGGGATTTTCTCAAACGTTCGATTTTTCCCCCTCAAACCTTGCGATGCGATACAACAGTCCGCTTGCAGTACAGCGCGGGTGTCCGCAGGCGGGCAGGGGGAGAGGGCAGTGGCGGCCGTGAAACGGTTCCGGAGGCTTTGGCAAACCCGCGGGATACCGCCATATTGCCCTTAGCGCCGCTTGCGGAGCAAACGGCAGTTTCCGCCGCGGCGCGGGTTCATGCGCCGGTTGGGAAATTCGCGAAAATTTTGCCAGAAAGTTTTTGAAAACGCTTGACAAGCCAAATGATTAAACCATTTGGTTGAAAATTATTTTTCAGATGTCTGAAAAGAATTACATAATCGAGCTTATCGAGGGAAGATGCGAAGACCCGAAGGCGCGCATATTCAAAGCCGCCCTCGAAGAGTTCGGCATGAGGTCGCTCGCGGGCGCGAGGACGCGCGAAATCGCCGCCAAGGCCAATCTCAACCATGCCGCCATAAATTACTATTTCGGCGGCAAAAACGAGCTGTACATGGAGCTCGCCCTCCAAATCCGCGATTTCATAAAAGTTTTCAACAGCCCTTATTTTGACAGTTTTGCGAAGGTCTTGGAGAGCGGCGATCCGTGCGAGGCGCGCAAGCTCATTCTCGATTTTCTCGCCTCAAAGCTTTCCTCCAAGCGCGTTCCCGACTACATATTGCGCTCGATAATTCTAATCATCACGCGCGAGGAACTTTATCAGACGCAAGTTTTTGATATATTCATAGATGTTTTTCGCGCGGAACTCGAAATGCTCGCCCACCTTATATCCATAGCTTCCCGCGGCGCGCTTGAAGGCGACAGGGCGAGGATAGCCGCGCACATGATAATCGGACAGGTCCACATTTTCAATTCTTCCCGCGCCGGATTGCAGAAGGTCGCAGGATGGGAACATATAAAATCCGACAGGAGCGTTGAAGTCATCGGTATAATAGGCGAATTTTTCGACAAATTCATAAACTGAAATCTACGTTTATCCGTATATGCATATGAAAAAAACGAACATCAGAAACGTTCTGGCAAAACTTGCGGCTCTCGCCCTTGCGGCCGCCGTGTCAGCCTCATTTTCGGGATGCGGCAAGGAGGGGCTGAATGCCGCGCGCCCCGCTCCCGAGGTTCTGGTCGCCAAGCCTTCCAAGAAAACCTTTGAAATTTGGGACGAGTACACCGCGCGAATCGAGCCTTTGGAGTTTGTCGAGCTCCGCTCGCGCGTCAGCGGCTATCTCGAAAAGATTCTCTTTAAAGAGGGCCAGATAGTCAAGGAGGGCGACCTGCTGTTCATCATCGACCCGCGCCCCTACGAGGCGGCGCTCGCGGCGGCCAAGGCGTCTGTCAAGGAGGTCGAGGCGCGCCTGCTGCTCGCCAAGACAAATCTCGAGCGCGCGAAGGGGCTGCTCGCCTCCAACGCCATTTCCAAGGAAATTTACGACACCCGCCACGCGGAGGTCTTGGGCGCCGAGGCAAACCTTTTGAACGCGCAGGCGCGTTTGACGGAGGCCGAGCTGAACCTCGAATACACGCACATACGCGCGCCCATCGCCGGAAAGGTCTCGCAGCGCATGGTCGACCCCGGCAACCTCATTACCGCCGACTCCACGCTGCTCACCACGATAGTCAACAGCGGCGTCGTGCAGGCCTATTTCGAGGCGAGCGAGCGCGACATGTTGCGCTACCGGAAGAGCGGCCTGTTCGATGAAATAGACGTCGTAAACCGCAAGGGCCCGCCCGTCGAAATGACCCTTTGGGGCGAGGAGGACAAGCCGTTCAAGGGCCAGCTCACCTATTCCGACAACCGCATAGGCGCGCAGACTTCGAGCCTCACAATGCGCGCCGACATTCCCAATCCGGACCATTTTCTCGCCGCAGGCATGTTCGGCAGGATAAAGATCCGCGGCGGAAAGGCGCAGGAGTTCCTCGTGCTGCCCGAGGAGATTATAGGCACCGACCTCATAAACCGCTATGTGCTCGTCGTCAACAAGGACGGCGTGGTCGAATACCGCCCCGTCAAAATAGGAAAGCTCTTCGGCAAATACCGCGAGATACTCGATGGCGTCTCCGAGAAAGACGACGTGATTTTCGTCGGGCTCCAGAGGGCCGTTCCCGGGATAAAGGTTTCCGCCAAGCCCGCCAAGGCCGAATAACGCAAAAAATACAACGGACATGAAATTTTCGCACTTTTTCATAGACAGGCCCATTTTTGCGGCGGTGATCTCCATTGTGATTACCCTCGTGGGCATAGTCGGGTATGTGCGTTTGCCGGTATCGCAGTACCCCGACATAGTTCCTCCGTCGGTGACCGTCACGGTGAACTACCCGGGGGCGTCTCCGGAAATCCTCATGGATACCGCAATCGCCCCCCTCGAACAGGAAATCAACGGCGTCGAAAACATGATGTACATGCAGAGCCAGTGCAACGCCGACGGCTCCGCCACCATCACCGTGACTTTCGAGGTCGGAACCAACATCGACACCGCGCAGGTTCTCGTCCAGAACCGAATCGCGGTGGCGGAGCCGCGCCTTCCCGACGAGGTCCGCAGCATAGGCGTGACCGTCAGGAAGCGCTCGCCCGACATGCTGGTGGTCGCCAACCTATATTCGCCCGACGGCAGCCGCGACAAACTGTATCTCACCAACTACGCCATCACGCAGATGAAGGACAGGCTCGCGCGAGTGTACGGCGTCAGCGACATACAGATTTTCGGCGCCCGCGAATACAGCATGCGCGTTTGGCTCAATCCCGACAGGCTTTCGCACTTCAACATGACGGCCTCCCAGGTCGTCGCCGCCCTCCGCGAGCAGAACAAGCAGGTCGCGGCGGGCAAACTCAACCAGCCCCCGTTCACAAACCCCGACGCGGCGTACGAGCTGATGATAAACACCCAGGGGCGCCTCCAAAGCCCCGAGGAGTTTGAAAACATCATCATAAAGTATACCGACGACGGAAAGATAGTCCAGCTGAGGGACGTTGCGCGCGTCGAGATAGGCGCGTACACCTACGCCGACGAGTCGTACCTGAACGGAATGCCGGCCGTGGCGCTTGCCATGTACCAGCTGCCGGGCTCCAACGCGCTCGACACCGCAAACCGCATACACACGACCTTGCAGGAAATGCGCAAGGAGTTCCCCCCGGGGGTCGATTACTACGTCGCGCTCGACAATACGACTTATATAAGGGATTCCGTCAACGCCGTATACCACACGATATTCGAGGCGATAATCTTGGTCGTCGTGGTCGTAATGGCGTTCCTTCAAAACTGGCGGGCGGCGATAATTCCGCTATTCGCCATACCGGTTTCGCTGATAGGCACGTTTGCGCTGATGGACGTGTTCGGGTTCTCGATAAACAATCTGTCGCTCTTCGGGCTGGTGCTCGCCATCGGCATCGTCGTCGACGACGCGATCGTCGTCGTCGAGAACGTGGAGCGGAACATGCGCGACGGGCTCGACGCAAAGGAGGCCACCAAGAGGGCTATGACGCAGGTGCAGGGCGCGCTGATAGCAATCGTATTCGTGCTTTCGAGCGTGTTCGTCCCCACGGCGTTCATCGAGGGTATTTCGGGGCAGTTCTACCGCCAGTTCGCCCTCACAATCGCGGTTTCCACAATACTTTCCGGCATAGTTTCGCTGACGCTCTCGCCCGCGCTCTGCGCCATTATGCTCCGCCACCACGAAAATCCCGACCTTTTCACGAGAATTTCGAATTTCTTTTTCGGGTGGTTCTTTAAAGGATTCAACGCTTCGTTTTCATGGGTGTCCGAAAAATACGGCGCGTTTGTCAAAGGGCTGGTGAGATTCTCCGCGATAGTGATGGTTCTCTATGTCGCGCTGCTCGGGCTTACGGTGCACCTGTTCAGGACGACCCCGAAGGGCTTTATTCCCAAACAGGATACCGGCTACGTCTTCATAACCACCCAGCTCCCCGACGGCCTGACGTTCGCCCACACCGACGCCGTCCAGCGGAAGATCCAGAAGCTGATAAAGAAAGTGGACGGCATAGAAGACGTCATGTCCGTCGTCGGCCTCAACGGCGCAACCCACGGCAAGTCCTCCAACGCGGGAGCGAGTTTTATTAAACTGACCCCGAAGGTCGAGCGCGAAAAGAAGGGCATTACCCTTGACGGCATAATAGCGCAGCTCTACGGAATCCTGCAAAAGGAGGTGCCGGAGGCGTCGTGCTTCGTTCTCACCCCGCCCGCCGTCAACGGCATAGGCGCGGGCGGCGACTACAAGCTCATGGTCCAGGACAGGACCTCCCACGGAATCGAGGCGGTCGAAAAGTACACAAAGCTCATCGCGGGGAAGGCCATGCAGTCTCCGGAAAGCTCGCTCGCCTTCACTACCTACCGCATATCCTCCCCGCAGCTCTATGTGGATATCGACCGCGAGAGGGCGCAGAAGCTGAGCGTCCCGATAAGCTCGATTTTCGAGACGATGCAGTACAACCTCGGCTCTGTCTACGTCAACGACTTCAATATCCTCAACCGCGTCTACCGCGTTATGGCGCAGGCGGAGGATTCCCAGCGTTCCGACGTATCCAACATATACAACCTCAAAGTTCCCAACGTCCACGGCGTGAACGTGCCGCTCGGCTCCGTCGCCAACATAAGGCGCACGATAGGCCCCGAGAGCGTGACGCGCTACAACCTCTATCCCGCCGCCGAGGTCATGGGCAACCTGACTCCTGGGTACAGCACGGGGCAGGCTATGGCCGCGATAGAAAAAATCGCCGCCGAGACGCTGCCGTCGGGCATGGGCATAGAGTGGACGGATTTGGCGTTCCAGGAAAAGCGGGTGGGCAACACGGCAGCCGTGATTTTCGCAATGTGCGTGCTCTTCGTTTACCTCGTGCTCGCCGCCCTCTACGAGAGCTGGAGGCTGCCGCTCTCCGTCATTCTCGTCGTGCCTCTCGTGCTTCTGTTCGCCCTCTGCGGGGTTCTGATGCGCGGCATGGACAACAATATCATGACGCAAATCGGGTTCGTGGTGCTGATTGGGCTTGCGTGCAAAAACGCCATACTTATAGTCGAATTCGCAAAACAAAGACAGGAAAAGGGGGAAGATATTGTATCGAGCGTGAGCAACGCGTCGAAAAACCGCCTGCGCCCAATCCTTATGACGTCGTTCGCGTTCATTCTCGGCGTCGTGCCGCTCGCCTACGCGACCGGTTCGGCTTCCGAGCTGCGCCAGGCGCTGGGAACTTCGGTGTTCTACGGAATGATAGGCGTCACGTTCATGGGGTTGATATTCACGCCGGTGTTCTTCTATATCATCAGGAAAAACTACAAAGCGCAGTAATACATACATATGAAACAAGGAAAAATCTTAAACGCATCGTTTGCGGCGTCCGCGCTGGCGCTTGCGGGCTGCATGGTCGGGCCCGACTATGTGGAGCCGAGCTTCAAGATCGCTGAGGAGGAGCTTATGAAAGAGCACTTCTCTCGCGACGAGTCGCTCTGGAAGAGCGCGCTGCCCGCGGACTCGCTGCCGAAGGGCGACTGGTGGAAGGTCTTTGACGACCCGCAGCTCGACGCCCTTCTGAAAATGTGCCGCGAAAACAGCCCGAGCCTCAAGGCCGCGTTCTGGCGCGTCGAACAGGCGCGCGAGACCGCCCTTATGGACCAGAGCGACCTGTATCCGCAGCTGAACGGCAACGCGTCGTATTCGCGCAGGGGGTCGTCCAAAAACACGCACGGATCGTATGCGGGCACCTACGACAACTGGGCAACGGGGTTTGGCGTGACGTGGGATCTCGACCTGTTCGGGCGCATACGCAGCATAATAGACGCCGACGTCGCCGACGCGCAGGCGGCGCTGGACGAGTACGAAAACCTGATGCTGCTCATGCAGGCGCAGGTGGCTACCTTGTATTTCTCGATACGCCAGTATTCCTCCGAAATAGAGCTGCTCGAACGCACGGTGAAAGTGCGGAAAGACCAGACGCAGTACATCTCCCGCCGCCTGAAATACGGCGAGGCCAACGATGTGGACATGCAGCGGGCTTTGCAGGAGGAGTACGAAGCGTCCGCGCAGCTTGCGTCGGTTGAGCGGCAGATGGCGGTCGCGAGGAACGACATCGCGATTCTCGCGGGCACGGTTCCGTCGAGGCTGGACTTCAAAATTCTCCCGCTTCCGGAGGCGATGCCGCGCCTGCCCGCGGCCATTCCGTCGGAGCTGCTCGAACGCAGGCCCGACATCGCGCAGGCCGAGCGCAAGGTGTACGCGGCAAACGCGCGCATAGGGGCGGCGCACGCTGCGTACTTCCCGACGGTTTCGTTTTCCGCCGACACGAGCCTCTCCGCGGAGAAGATCGACAAGCTCATAAACTCGTCGAGTTTCGCATGGGGCATAAGCCCGCAGATTTATATACCGATTTTCCAGGCGGGCAGAATCTACGCGCAGAAACAGGTTGCCCTCGCAGCCCACAAAGAAACGCTTGAAAATTACAAGAACACCGTTCTCAACGCCATCGGCGAGGTCGAGAACGCGCTCGCGCAGATAAACTGCCTCAAACGCGAATACGACAAGCGCACGGACGTCGTAAACGCCTCTCTTAAAGTCCAGGACCTTACGCAGAAGCAGTACGACCTCGGGTACATAGACTACTTCTCGGTCAGCGACGCCCAGAGGCTTGCGCTCGCGAACGAGCGCGCCCAGATTTCGCTGCGCGGCGACAGGTTCAAGGCGTACGTCAACCTCATATCGGCTCTCGGCGGCGGCTGGTCGGCGGATACCGAGGCGCAGGAAAACGCCCTCCGCCCCGACTTGCTCGACCCGTACGAGCTTTCGAAGGAAAAGCCCAAGCCGCTCGGCGGGGAGGGATAGCCCGCAAATTCCCGCGCGCTTTGCGCGTTGGGAAAGACGGCAAAAACGCGGTCCGGAGATTTCGGGCCGCATTTTTTTTCGGGCGCGGAGGCGGAGATTTGGGAATATCCCCTTTGCCGGTCCGCAATCGCCTTGAATATTGTAGCAAGACTTCCCCGACGTCCGCCGCGGCGTTTTTTATAAAATTGCCTTTGCGGTTCCGGCGGCGCGGGGCTTTTTTATTCGGCGGGGGCTTTCCCTTCGAGCGTCTCGGGGTCGCGGAAGCTCTCCCCGCTTTCAATCGCCTTTCTCGCGAGGCTTTCGAGCCTTTGCAGCGCTTCCATGCGCCGGTTTTTTGATTTCGCGTCGGCTGAAAATTCGTAGCCGTCCATGTCGGCGCGCGGCTTTTTTGCGAGGCGCTCCGCCCCGCGGCGTATTATCCCGAGCGCCTCTTCGTGCGCGGGCGATCCGGCTTCGATTGCCTTCAAAATCGGCGAGAGTTCCGGCCGGTCGAACGACACGGCTTCGTAGCGGTAAAGGCGCGCCGCGATCCTGTTTTTTACCACATTGCCTTTCCATATTCCGAACGGGGCGCCGAGCTCGGAGATTTCCTCCCTGGAATATCCGAATTTTCCCGCGCCGCTTTCGGCGAGCTCGAAGAGCCTTTGGATTTCCCCGAAAGCCAGCGGCGAACGCCCCGACGGGTTCTGCGGATAGGCGCAGTCCTCCGTCGGGTAATAGGGTGCGTTGGCGTCTATCCACGCGCGCAAATCCGCAAATTCCCCGTCACCGAGCTTAACGCCTCCGTGCCCCGCGCGAATCATCTTCACTATCCGGCTTTGTCTCGCGCCCCACGAGTTCGCCTCCTGCACGGCGTCGGCGCCCGCGCCTATGGCTGATATCGCCCTCTTTGAATGCAGCTGCAAATAAGACTGGTTGAACACGAGCCCCCTGTCGCCGCAGAGGATTATCTTTCCCGAACCTTTGCCGCCGAAGTCGTGGCATTTCACGCAGTGCCTGTCGAGAATCGGCTGGATATTCTTCATATAGGAGAGCTCCGTCCCCGCTACGCCGCGCGGCGCGGGAAGGATTTTGCTCGGCTTTCTTTTCAGCGCCATGGACGGCTGCAAGCTCGGCGGAGGGGGCGAATTGCGGGATTCGTGGCAGCCCGCGCACGACGATATTTCGCCCGGGAGAACCGAGACCCCGCTGCGCATTGTCTGAACCATGTCGCCGTTTTCGTCGAGGGCTTGAAGGTATAGGAATTTTTCGGAGGGAACCTCGAAGTAGGCGGAGCCGTCGCTCTCGACGGGAACCGTCCCGAGAATTACCTTGTCGTCGTAGTCGTCGTAATTCATTGCCGGCGCCTGCGAGCCCTCGTTTTCCCAGTATCCCGGGCTCCAATAGAGCTTAGGCGGATTGCAGATTACGCGCAGCGATTTTATGTCCCCTTTCTTGACGCCCTTCATATGCGTTCCCTCGTAGACGTTGGAGACGTACATAAGCGCGCGTTCGGGGCCGTACGAGCGCTGCGGCGCGACCGCCGGCGGCTCGGGTTTCGGGGCGACGAGCTTTGCGTCGAATATCCCTTTTTCTCCCGACGCCTTTGCGACGGGGATTTCCCCGCCGCTTTCAATGTCGATGAGATACAGGCCCATTGCGGGGGATTTTTCCGAATTTTGGCGCGAGGCCAGCAGGAGGCTTTCGGAAACGGGCTCGGGGTCTTCGTATTTCAGCTTTACGGCCTTCATCGAGTCCGCGAATTTGTCGCCGGGCTTGTCTATGAGCTTTCTCGCCGAGGCGGGGAAAATTTTTACCACCGATTTTTCGCCCTCGATTCCGGCGTTTCTGTCTATCACGGCGAGCGCCCCCCACGCGACGTCGTGGCACGACGACAGGATTGCCGCCACTTTCGAGGAATCCGGCATTTGGACCCCGTTCAGCGCGGGATTTTTTGTCTCCTGCCCCCAGTAGAGGGCGTGGCGCGTCCCGTCGGGATTGCACGTCCAAAGCCCCTGCGCGCCGGAAAAATTGCGGTCGACATACTCCCACCTCGTGTAGAGTATTCGGCCGTCGTGCATCACGGAAGGTGTGTTTTCAAATTCTATGGAATTGCCGATTTGCGTGATGTTTGAGCCGTCCGGCGACATCTTGTAGAGGTTGCACATTATGTGCCGGTTGCAGGCGCAGTATTTCGCCGCCCTCGTGGAGGCGAACGCGATCTCCCCGTCCGGAAGGTACACGGGGTCGATGTCCGAAACTTCCGCGAGCCGCGTGAGCCTCCTGATTTTGCGCGAGCGCAGGTCGAGCTCGCATATCCCGTAGGAATCGTCGAAGTTTTCGCGCATCGAAAAGAGGATACGCGCGGCGTCGGGCGAGACTTCGGGGTCGCGCACGATTCCCTCGGGAAGCGATAGCAGGGTTTCGATTTTGGGTTTTCCCGAGCTGTCGAAGTCTATTTTTATCAGCGACGAGCCTCCGTCCGCCGTCTTTTCCCACGAATTTTGGTTGATTTCGCCCTTTTGAAAAATATTGGCGGTGTTGTGGTGGTCTACCGGATACTGGTTGCGGACGACGCACACTACCGACTTCCCCGCGAGCTTAGGGACGGTCTCGACAACCTGCGCCGAGGCGAAGAAAACCGGCGCCGCAAAAGCGAACAAAATGGCGAAACTTTTTGAAACCATGTTGCAAATGTAAAAGATTTCAAACCTGCCGCAAGCCGAAAAGATGTCGGCGCAAAATAAGACGCTTGACAAAACGGTCTCGGGAAAACATTTTATCAAACTTTAAAAGCTCAAGTGGTGAAATTGGTAGACACGCACGATTCAGGTTCGTGTGCTTCATGGCATGAGGGTTCGAGTCCCTCCTTGAGCATTAAACCCCGTAAGATTTATTTGATAAATAATTTACGGGTTTTTTTGTCCTGCTTTTGCCGTATCGTTTCTTAAATTATCAAAATTATCATTTAAAATATTACAAAAGCGGCCTTTTTTGCCTTGATTTGGGTGACCTGTGCCCCAAAAGTCAGCGGCGTAGGCTGCGCTTTGGGGGATTGCCGAAGACGCTTCTGTAATCTCGGCTGAACTGCGCGGGGCTCTCGTAGCCGACGGCGTAGGCGGCTCCGGCGGCGGTCTCGTTTTCGGCGAGCATCAGGCGCCGCGCCTCGTACAGCCGCAGGCGCTTGCGGTATTGCAGGGGGCTCATTTCGGTGACTTTTTTAAAGTGCCGGTGGAACGACGCGGGGGACATGCCCGCCATTTTCGCCAGAGCGCATATTTCGGCAGGTTCTTTGTAGTTGGCCCTGAGCCACGATATCGCCTTTGAAATTCTGTGCCCCGACGAATCGGGCGTGTTGATTGCGCGGATGTACCCGCCGAGCGGCCCCATGAGCAGGCGCAGGTGGATTTCCCTGATTAGAATTGGCGCCATGAATTTTGCCTCGCGCGGGTTTTCGGAGAGTTCATAGAGCCTTAAAAACGCGCCCAGAAGCCCGCCGTCTATTTTTGCGGCTCCCGCGCCGCGGCATTCGCCGCCGCTGAGCGCGAGTTCCGGATATTCGGACAGCAACCCCGAAATCACGTTTTTGTCCAGGTCGAGCGAAATCGAGAGGAAGGGTTTTTCTCTCGATGCCCCGATTACGTAATTCTGCGCCGGCATGTCCACCGCGGCGGCGAGAAACTCGTTTTCGCGCAGGCGGAATTTTTCCCCGCCGACGGTGGACCATTTAGCCCCCTGCACGGTGACTGTCACGAGCGGCCGGTAAAAGCAGTTTTCCGCGATGTCGGACTCGTCGCGCCTGTAAACTCCCGCCCCTCCGAAGCCGAGCGGGCAGTCTCCGGTTTTCGGCATTCTGCGGAGCAGTTTTTCCTTCAAAATCCTGTTCAGTTCGGCGGCGTCTATTGGGGCGTTTGGAAATTTTCGTTTATTCTACGATGCGCCTGTGGGCGTTCCCCCAGTCGTCCATCGCCCTTATGACGGGCACGACTGATTCGCCTAAGTCGGTCAGGAAATATTCCACTCTCTGCGGGATTGCCGGATAGACCTTTTTGCGGATTATTCCCATCTGTTCAAGTTCCCTCAACTGCTTTACGAGCACCCGTTTGTCAGCGCCGGTGATGGCCTTCTGGAATTCCGAGGGGCGGCGTATGCCCTTCGTCAGGCAGCTGATGAGGTAGGGTTTCCACTTCGCACCGACAACCGCCTGAAAGACGGTCACGCCGCAATCGGCGTCTATCGGTATTTTGCGTTCGTACATCGCACGGTCCGTTTTTTTGCGGGCTATCCGGCGGCAAATTTATCACGGGATGATTAATTTGCCGCCATATTGCACGGCGCGGAAGACATGTTAAAATGCCTCTGCCGGTCAAGTTCAAAACGGCCGGAACGGAAAGGATTCACAGATATGAATTCGATTGAAAACGGTTCCATTGCGGACGAAACTTGCGACGCCCTCTGCCGGGCGGCGCGGGAAAAGAGCCTGGAGCTCGGGATTGACATAAGCTTTGCCGTGGCCGACGCGGACGGGCTCCCGAGAATGTTCAGGAGGTTCGGGGACGCGCTCGTCCTGAGCGCCACGCTCGTTCCGGCAAAGGCGCACACGGCGGCGGTGACGCGGCTTTCCACCGGAGAGCTCGCAAAGTGCGCGGCGGAGGGCGGCCCGCTTTTCGGCATAAATTCCTCCGACCCGCGCATAGTCTTCGTGGCGGGCGGGTTCCCGCTCTCCGTAGGCGGCAAGGTTGTCGGCGGCATCGGGATCGGCGGCGGCAACGAGGCGCAGGACATGGAGATCGGCGAGCGCGTGGTTGAGGTTTTCAACAAAATCGCAAATGGGCGCGGATAGCAGCGTGGCGGAGGAAAAGCCCCGTCCGGATTTTGCACGTGCGAAAATCTCTCGTGCCCGCTCCACCCGAGCAGGCACGGGGCGGGATGCACTCCGTGCATAGCGAAAAATTTGAGGCTTGGGGAAATCCCGAACTGCTTCTTCAACCTCGTGGAGGGCGCCTCTTTGAGGTCGGGCGACGGATTTGAGGATTTCGCGCGCCTCGTGCTGGAGGGCGGGGGCAGGCGGGGCATTCAGCGGCGCGTTCCGACGGCCGGCGCGCGGCCGCCGTCTCCGAACCCGACGAAGTTTACGTCGCCGCGCCCATATCGAGGCCCGTCGAGATATGGGACGACTTTACGGCGCGCATTGAGGCCGTGAAGTCCGTAGAGATCAGGGCGCGGGTTGACGGATACCTGGAAAAGGTGAACTTTTTCGAGGGCCAGCTCGTTGAGGAGGGCGACCTGCTGTTTCTGATAGACCGCCGCCCGTACCTGGCGAAGGCCGCCGCGGCGAGGGCGGGCGTCGAGGAGATAGAGGCGCGCCTTGCGCTCGCGCGCAACAACCTCGAAAGGGCGAAGAACATGTACGATGCCAACGCGATTTCAAAGGAAATTCTGGAGACGAGAAACGCGGAGCTCCTCGCGCAGAACGCCGCTCTTTCAAGCGCCCGCGCGAGGCTTGCCGAGGCTGAGCTCGACCTCGAATTCACGCAGGTTAGGGCGCCCATATCCGGCAGGGTCAGCGAAACCCGCCTCGACGAGGGCAACCTCGTGTCGGCCGACTCTACGCTCCTTGCCACGATAGAGAAGAGCGACGTCGTCCAGGCGTATTTCGAGGCCAGCGAGCGCGACCTTGTGCGCTATGCGGAACTCGGCATATTCGGCGCCATAGACCAGAAAAAGCTCGTCGGCCCCGAGGTGGAGCTGAGGCTGTCGTCCGGCTCGAAAAAGGTTTTCAAAGGCATGGCCACATATTTTGACAACCGCATAGGCGACTCGACCTCAAGCCTCACGATGCGCGCCGACATAGAGAACCCGGGCGACGTTTTAAAGCCGGGGATGTTCGCGAAGCTCCGCTTTAAAGTGGAGGGCGCGCGCGGCGCGCTTCTCGTGCGCGAGGACGCCATAGGCACCGACCTTGTTGGCAGGTTCGTCTATGTTGTCGGCGGTGACGGGAAAGTCGCGTACAGGGCGGTCGAAGTCGGCAGGATGGAGGGCCCGTACAGGATTGTCAACGGCGGGATTTCCAAGGATGACAAAATAATAGTAAAGGGCCTTCACAACGCGGCCCTCGGCAGGGTCGTTAAGGCCGTAGAGACGAAAATGGACTCCGAATAGGTATTCAGGAAAGGACGCTGCGATGAAATTTTCGCACTTTTTTATAGACAGGCCCATATTTGCGGCCGTCATTTCCATCGTCATAACCTTGCTCGGCGTCGTCGGCTATTTGAGGCTTCCGGTCGCGCAGTATCCGGACGTCGTCCCCCCGAGCGTGGTGGTGTCCACAACCTACGCCGGCGCCTCCCCGAAGGTGATAATGGATACCGTCGCCGCGCCGATAGAGCAGGAGATAAACGGCGTGGAGCACATGCTGTACATGCAGAGCCAGTGCAATTCGGACGGCTCCTTACAGACGACCGTAACGTTTGATTTGGGAACCGACGTCGACGTGGCGCAGGTGCAGGTTCAAAACAGGGTTTCCATCGCGGAGCCAAGGCTTCCGGAGGAAGTCAAGAACTATGGCGTCACCGTAAAAAAGAGGTCGCCCAACACGATTCTGCTGGCCTCGCTGTTTTCGCCCGACGGGAGCCGCGACAGCCTATACCTTACAAACTACGCGCTGACCCAGATGAAAGACCGCATCGCGCGAATCTATGGCGTGGGCGAGGTCGAAATCTACGGCGAGCGCCAGTACTCCATGCGCATATGGCTCGATCCCGACAGGCTCGCGCACGTGGACATGACGCCGTCGCAGGTGGCGGCTGCGCTCAGGGAGCAGAACAGGCAGGTCGCAGCCGGAAAGCTGAACCAGGAGCCCCTCTCCAATCCCGACGCGGCGTACGAGCTCATAATAAACACCCAAGGGCGCTTGGAGACTCCGGACGAGTTCGAAAACATAGTCATAAAAAACGAGCCAGGCGGAAAGATTGTCCTGCTTAGGGACGTCGCCCGCGTGGAGCTCGGCGCTTACGAGTATTCCGACCAGACCAAACTGGACGGGAGGGAGTGCATAGGCATAGCCTGCTACCAGCTCCCGGGGTCCAACGCCATGGAGACGGCGGAGAAAATACGGAGCCTTCTCGTCGAGATGAAGCGCGATTTCCCCGCCGGGCTCGACTACACCATAGGCTACGACATAACCGAATACATACAGCAGTCCATAGACGCCGTGTACCGCACGATATTCGAGGCCGTGGCGCTCGTCGTGTTCGTGATGATGCTGTTTTTGCAGTCGTGGAGGGCGGCGGTCATTCCCGTATTCGCGATTCCCGTGTCGCTCGTGGGCACGTTCTTTTTCATGTACTGCTTCGGCTTTTCAATAAACAACCTTTCGCTGTTCGGGCTCGTGCTCGCAATAGGGATAGTCGTGGACGACGCGATCGTCGTGGTCGAAAACGTCGAGCGCAACATGCGCGGCGGCCTTTCCCCGCGCGAGGCCACAAAAAAGGCGATGTCGCAGGTGCAGGGCGCGCTCGTGGCGATAGCGCTCGTGCTGAGCGCGGTGTTCGTGCCGACCGCGTTTATCGAGGGCATATCCGGGCAGTTTTACAGGCAGTTCGCGCTGACGATTGCCGTTTCGACGATAATTTCGGCGGTAGTGTCGCTGACGCTCTCCCCCGCGCTCTGCGCCATTCTTCTCAAGGGCGAAGGCGCGAAAAAGGATCTTTTCACTCGCGCTTGGAACTTCTGCTTCGGAAAGTTTTTCGCGGGGTTCAACAGGGCGTTTTTCCGGACTTCGGAAAAATACGGGGCGCTTGTGGCAAAGATCGTCCGCGTTCCCGTCATAATGCTGATTCTCTACACCGGGCTTCTCGCGTGGACGGGGAATTTGTTCAAATCCGTCCCGAGGGGCTTCATACCAAACCAGGACGTCGGGTATCTGTTCGTTTCCATGCAGCTTCCCGACGGCGTGGCGGCGGGCCGCACGAGAAAGGCGGTGGACAAGGGCAGCGAGTCGCTTTCAAAAGTCGGGGGCATAGAGGAAATAACCTCCGTCGCCGGTTTGAGCGGTGCGACGTTCACGAAGGTGAGCAACGCGGGCGCCATTTTCATAAAGCTCGATCCCAAGGAGGGACGCCTCAAAAAGGGGCAGACTGTGGACAGGATTGTGGAGGACGGCAGCAGGCGCATAGCCAGGGACGTTCCGGAGTCCGCAAGTTATATCCTCCCTCCGCCTCCGGTGGACGGCATAGGCGTGGGCGGAGACTTCAAATGCTTCATTCAGGACAGGACCGGGCGCGGCATAGAGTCCGTCGAAAAATACACGCGGGAAATAGCGTACAAGGCTATGAAGGAGTCTCCGGAAGTCTCCCTGGCGTTCACTACGTACAGGATATCCACGCCGCAGCTTTACGTTGACATAGACCGCGAGCGCGCTCAGAAGCTCAACGTCCCGATAGGCTCGATATTCGACGCCATGCAGTACAACATGGGCTCCGTATACGTCAACGACTTCAACATTCTGAACCGCGTTTACAGGGTGTCCGTCCAGGCCGACGACGCGAGCCGCCGCGACGAGCGGGACATATACAACCTGAAAGTCCCGTCGGCGGACGGCAGCCTTGTCCCGATGGGGTCGGTCGCCGAAATCAGGCGTATCATAGGCCCGGACACGGTGAAACGGTACAATCTGTACCCGGCGGCGGAAATCATAGGCAATGTCGCCGAAGGATACAGCACGGGAGAGGCGATGGCCGCCATAGAGAGGGTCGCCGCCGAGGTTCTCCCCGAAGGCATGGGGCTCGAATGGACGGATCTTGCGTACCAGGAAAAGCGGGCGGGCAACGAGTCGATATACATATTCGCCCTCTGCGTGCTGTTCGTTTTCCTGATTCTCGCCGCGCTTTACGAGAGCTGGTCGCTTCCGCTCAGCATAATACTCATAGTGCCGCTCGTGCTTCTCTTCGCCCTGCTCGGCATGGACGTGCGCGGGATAGACAACAACCTCATGGGGCAGATCGGCATGGTCGTGCTAATAGGGCTCGCCTGCAAAAACGCCATACTCATAGCGGAGTTCGCCAAGCAGAGGCAGGAGAGGGGCGAGGAAATAGTTTCGAGCGTGAGCAACGCCGCAAAAAACCGCCTGCGCCCGATTCTCATGACGTCGTTCGCGTTCATTCTCGGCGTCGCGCCGCTCGCGTTTTCGTCGGGCTCCGGGTCGGAGCTGCGCCAGCCGCTGGGAACCGCCGTCATGTTCGGCATGTTCGGCGTCACCGTTATGGGCCTGGCGTTTACCCCCGTTTTCTTTTACATTATGAGGAGAAAATACAAACCGAAGGCTTTGGAGGAATGATATGAAAAGCCTGAATGCGCTGTTTGCGGGCAAGGCTCTGTCTGAGCTCGGCGTGCGGATTTTGCCGCTCGGCGAGAACTTTCCGGCGGTTCCCGCCGCCGTTCCGTCCGAGCTTCTCGAATGCCGCCCCGACATGGTCGGGGCGGAGCGCGGGGTTTTTGCCGCAAACGCCCGCATAGGCGCGGCGCAGTCCGGCGGTGCGGGAGGCGCCGGCAGAATGTAATTGACCGCCCCAGCCCGCCCGCCGATAATCCGCGTATTGACCCTGTTTGCGGACATGCATAAAAACGCCTTAAAACAGTATTACGGCGGCGGAAAGGAATTCGATGCCCCGACGCGGATTTTGCTCGCCGCCCTCGTCGAATTCGGCAAGGACTCCCCAAATTCGGTGGGAACGAGGGAAATCGCGCGGCGCGCCGAAATCAACATTTCCGCCATAAGCTATTACTTTGGCGGCAAGTCCGGTCTTTACGATACTCTCATCAGCCAGATAATCGAATTTATCAGGGACGCCGAGGCGGATTTCAAGCGGCGCATGGACGCCTTGAAAAAAGATCCCTCGAAGGAGGGCGCTAAGAACCTCCTCAAAGACTACATGTTTTGGCGCGCGGGCGCCGAAAGCCAGAAGGACGAAATCTTCAAGCACGTGGAGTCCATAATGATGAGGGAGGAATTTTACGGGGGCAAAACGCTCGACAAAATATATAAAAATCTTGTGGAGCCGAACGACAAATTCGTGGCGGGCCTCGTCGAGATGGCTTCCGGCGGGAAAATGCGCGGCGACGACGCTAAAATCGCCGCCATGATAATAACGGGCCAGACTATGAGGTTTGAGATTTCCAAGAGAACGCTCGTTAAGACAATGGGCTGGAAAGCATTCCGCGAGAGGGAGGCCGGCAAAGTCCGGGCGGTTCTCGGCGGGATAATCGATAAGATATTTTCCTGATAGGGCGTCCGCTTCAACTCCCTATCTGCTTTTGCTGCTCAGCGTTGTAGCGGTCTCCGACGACCGGAATCGCGGCGATTCTGGCTTCGAGCTCTTCCCATTCGCCGGGCGCGATTGGGAAGTCCGCCGCCCGCAGGTTTTCTTCCAGATGCGATAGCTTTGTCGTCCCTGGAATCGGGACTATCGACGGCGAGCGCGACAGGAGCCACGCCAGCGCGATCTGCGCGGAGGTCGCCCCGCGCGTCCTGCCGAAAGCGTTGAGCTCTTCTACAATGCGCATGTTGGCGCGCATTGCCTCCGGCGAAAATCTGGGCAGGGAGGGGCGGTTGTCGTTTTTGGGGTCGAACCTCGTGTATTCGTTTATGCACCCTCCGAGGAAGCCGCGGTTGATGGGGCTGTACGGTACGAACCCGATGCCGAGCTCTTCGCACGCGCGGAGCACCCCGTTTTTTTCGACCTCGCGCCACATGAGGTGGTATTCGCTCTGGACGGCGGTGAGCGGCTGGACGGCGTGAGCCCTGCGTATGGTGTCCGCGCCGACCTCGCAAACTCCCCAGCGCTTTATCTTGCCCGCCCTCATCAGCTCGCCCACCGCGCCCGCGACGTCCTCGACGGGCACTTTCGGGTCGAAGCGGTGCTGGTAAAACAGCTCTATGCAGTCGAGCCTAAGGCGTTTCAGGGACTCGTCGCAATATCGCTTTATCGTTTCGGGGCGGCTGTCCTGCCTGCCCGTGCCCTTGCCGTTGACGACCTCGTGCCCGAATTTCGTTGTGAGCGCGACCTTCCCCTTGAAGGGTTCGAGGGCCTCCCCCGCCAATTCCTCGTTGTTCAAGGGGCCGTAAATTATGGCGGTGTCAAATAGCGTGACGCCGCGCTCCGCGGCGCTGCGAATAAGCGCGATGCACTCCCTTTTGCCGGGGTGGGCGCTCCTGTTGTACGTCATGCCCATGCAGCCGAAGCCGAGCGCGGAGACTTCCATCTCCGCCCCCGCCGAGCCGAGCGTGCGCCGCTTTGAAATGGAGGCGGCGTGCGCGTCCCGGCGCTTTGAATCCTCGGGAGCCGCCCCGAGAGTTCCGGCGGCGGCGACGGCCGCCGCCGCTGCCGCCGACTTGAAAAATCCGCGCCTATTCATTGCGCAGGGGCGCGGAGTCCCGAATTTATCCGCATCGTTTTCCATAATTTTCCTCCTCTTTTAATGGATTGTAAAGCCGCCGTCAACTACCAGCGCATGCCCCGACACGAAACTCGCGCCCGGGCCGCAGAGCCACAGCACGGTTTCGGCAATTTCCCCGGGGCGTCCGAGCCTCCCCATCGGAATGTCGCGCACAAATTCCTCCCTCGCGGAGGGATTGCGGCGCATGATTTCTTCGGCCATCGGCGTGCCGATTACCCCCGGGCACACCGCGTTTATGCGTATGCCCTTTGCGGAATAGTCGAGCGCCGCGGTTTTGGTGAGCCCTATTACCGCGTGCTTGCACGCTATGTACGCCGCCTGCCCGGGGAACGCGGCGATCCCTCCCTGGGAGGACGTGTTGACTATCGAGCCTCCGCCCTGTTTGAGCATCTGCCGGATTTCGCAGCGCATGCAGTTCCAGACGCCTTTGAAGTCAACCGCGACAGTCCTGTCAAATTCGGCGTCCGAAATTTCCGCCATCGGCTTCTGCGGGGTTTGTATCCCGGCGTTGTTGAGCGCCGCGTCGAGGCGCCCGAACTTTCCGGCTATCCATTCGACCATTTTTTCCACTTCCCCCGCGTCCGATACGTCGCAGGCGAAATCCTCCGCTTTTAGACCCGATTCGGCGAGCTTCCGCGCCTGTTCTTCGGGCCTGTTTATGTCGGCGAGCACCGCTACCGCTCCGGCGCGGGCGAACGCTTCGGCGCACGCGAGCCCTATCCCCTGCGCCGCCCCCGTGACGAGGGCGGCTTTGCCTTTCATGTCTTCCATTGCGCAATCCTTTCGCGTTTGTTTTGCGCTCCGGATTCTACCATGAACGCGCCGCGTGGTAAATGCGCGCAATTCTCAATTTATTGCACGTTTTTATCAATTGGGTTTTGCGGACGGCGTAAACCGCTATATGTACAATATGGGCGCGCCCGCATTGAGGGGAAAACGCCGAAAGCCCGCGGGTTTCCGCGGCGCGGGGGCGAGGAAATTTCAGACGCCAAAACCCGCGCCCATTCCCGAGCCGGAATGCGCGCTGCGGGCGGCTACCGCTGCGGGGGATTGCCGGCGGCTTCCGCGTCGCCGCTTTCGCGGTTGAAGCGCATGGAAATCAGCCGCGTGACGCCGCGCTCCTGCATCGTGACCCCGTATATCGTCCGGGCGGCGGACATCGTGCGCTTGTTGTGCGAAATCACGAGGAACTGCGAGTAGCGCGTGAACTCTTTGAGCATGTCGGTGTACCGGCCTATGTTCGCGTCGTCGAGCGGCGCGTCGAGCTCGTCGAGCACGCAGAACGGGCTGGGCTTTACCATGTAGATTGCGAACAGCAGCGACACCGCCGTCATCGTGCGCTGGCCTCCGGATAGAAGCGACAGGCTTTTCAGCACGGTTCCCGGCGGGCGGGCGACTATCTCTATGCCGCTGTCGAGCACGTCCTCGCTCTCGACGAGGTTGAGGTCCGCAGCGCCTCCGCCGAAAATTTTGTCGAAGGTGAAGGCGAAATTTTTTCTTATCTGCTCGAAAGTTTCGGAGAAGAGCTTTTGCGAAGTCGCGTTGATTTCGTCGATGTCGGCGATGAGGGCGTTTTTGGAAGTCCAGAGGTCGTCCGTCTGGGATTTGAGGAAATCGTACCGCTCTTTGAGCTCGGCGTATTCCTCTATCGCCACGAGGTTGACCGCGCCCATGGCGCCTATGCGCTCGCGCAGTTCGCGTACTTCGCTTTCGACGGCGGAGAAGTCGGTCGAATCCATCGCCGCCAGATCCTCTTCGCCGGGCTCTCCGCGCCTGGCTTTCGGCTTGGCGGAGACTTCGCCGTCTTCGAGCTCGTCGAGCTTTATCTTGGTCTCGAACTCCTCGTCGGCCTTCCAGAGCTCGCGCTTCCAGTCGGCGGCGGATATGGCGGTTTCGTAGTCGTTGAGGATTCTCTCGGAAATGTAGTCGAGCTTGGATTTCAGGCTCGCGGAACGCACGTCGATTTCATTTTTTGCCGCTGAGGCGCGCATGTGCTCCTCGCGCAGGGCGGCTATGGAGGATTCGCATTCGGAAAGCTCCCTTTCAGTCTCTTCCGCCTTGGCGCGGAATTCCCCGATCTGCGCCAGCGACTCTTCGAGCCTTTGGGCGAGCGATTCGGCGCGGGCCTTTTCCGCGGCGTTTTCGCGGTCGAAATTTTCAATCTGGCGTGCGACGGATTCCGCCTCCATGGTGCGGCGCTCTATTGCCGTCTTCGCCTCCTCCTGCTGCTCCCTTATCGCGCCGAGCCCGCGCTCGAGGTTTTCGAGGCGCGACTTTTTTGCGGCGAGTTCCAGCCGCGTTTCCGAGAGCGCGGAATAACGGGCGTCTTTGGACTCGCGCAGCTCGGCGAGCTCGGTTTCCCTCTCGGCGGCGGCGCGCTTTGCGGCCTCCTCCGCCTCTTCGGCTTCCGCGAGCGCCTTTTGGGCGGATTCCAGCCTGTCCTGCGCCTCGAAGCGCGAATTTTCCATCTCCGCCATTGCGGAGTTCTTCGCGCGCAAATCCTTTTCCCTTTCCGCTTTCTGGGCGTTCGCCGAAGCGGCCTGGGCGTTGATTGCGGCGATTTCGCGCCTTATTTCCGCGGCGGCGTTTTTGCGGTTTTCGATTTCCGCCTCCGCCGCGTCCATTTCGCCCTGAATCGACATTGCGGATTCGTTGAGCTCCGTGAGGGCGGCGTTGTCGCCCTCGATTTCGCCTTTGAGCCTTTTGATTTCCTGCGCGCGCAGGATAAAGCTGCTCTCGGTGTCGCGCTTTTCGCCCGTGGAGGCGTAGACGACGCCGCGCGCGTCGAGCATCGAGCCGTCGCGCGATACGGCGCAGAAGAATTTGAAATCGGCGTTTTCGGCGGCGAATTTCGCAAATTCGGAAATGTCCTCGCAGAAATAGCAGCCCGCAACGGCGTTGCGCGCGTAGGCGGCTATTTCCTCCGACTGGCTCCTCACCGCGTCTGCCGCCATTTTGGCGTTCGGCGGGACGGGGGATTCGGGGGCTTCAAACGCCGCTTCCGGAAGCTGGAAGCACGCCTTCCCGAGGTTGCGTTCGCGCAGCTGCGAGAGTATTTGCGGGAGCTTTGAAGAGTCGGGCAGGGCGACGGCGTCGAGGGCGGGGCCCATCAGGGTTTCAAAGGCGGATGTCCAGCCCTCCTCGACTTCGATGTGCTGGCTTACGATTTTTGCGGAATCCGCGGGCAGGCAGTCGCCGAGCGCGCCTTTCATTATGGATTTCACGCCGTCGGAGAAGCCTTCCATGCGCGACTGGAAGTCGTTGAGAAGGCCGAGGCGCGCCGTCTTGCTCGCCAGCTGCCTGTCGGCCTGCTGGATTTCCGCCTGCCTGCTCCGGTAGATGCCGCGCAGCTCTTCGATTTTCGCCTGCGTCTCCGCTATGTCGGCGTCGGCTTCGCCGAGCCTTTCGTTCGCGCCCTCGAGGGCGGATTCGAGCTCCGAGGCGCGCCGTTCGAGGGCGGCGGTTTCCTCGCCTATCTGGAAAATGGAGTCCGACAGCGCGGCGTGGCGCACCTGGTAGGATTTCAGGTCGAGCTCGAGCGACGTGCAGTTGGAGCGCAGGCGCGCGATGGCGCCCTCGCTTACCAGCGCGTCCTGACGCGCCCGCGAAAGGGCGTTTTCAGCCTCGCGTATAGAGTCTTCTATTTGCGCGAGCTCCGAGCTTTGGCGCTTGAAAATTTCGTCGTCGGCCATGACGAGCTCGAGCTGCATCTGCTTGACCTTGGCGTCGCCCTCCGCCTTGCCTTCGAGCGCGGCGAGCTGGCCGGCGAGCGATTCGAGCTCCGACTTTATCTGCCCGAGGCGCTCGCGCAAATCCCTCTTGCGGACGTCGGCAAATTCGGAGCTGCGCTCAGCCTGCTCTTTTTCGGAGCGGATTTCGGCGGCGTTTTGGCGCATGGCTTCGAGCTCGGACAGGGCGGAAGCCCTTGCGCTGCGCATGCGCGCCGCGGTTTCTTCGCCCTCGGCGAGCCTCTGCGACAATGAAAATATCTTCGCGGAAATCTCCCTGAGATTCTCGGCGTCGCGCGCGAGCTCCGCGCTTCGGTCGGCGTAGTTTTTCGCGTTCAGGGCGAGGTCGAGGTGGCGCAGGCGGTGGCTGAGCCGCTTGTAGCGCAGGGCCTTCGACGCCTGCCGTTTAAGCGTGCCTATCTGCCGCGAAATCTCCTCTATGCGGTCGGTCGCGCGCGCGAGGTTTTGGTCTACGAGCGCGAGCTTGTTCAGCGCCTCCCGCCGCTGGGTCTTGTACTTGGTTATTCCCGCCGCCTCTTCGAAAATCGCGCGCCTCTCCCCGGGGTTGGAGGATAGAATCTGGTCGATCTGCCCCTGCACCATGAACGAGTACGAAACGCGCCCGATACCCGTGTCCATGAAGAGGTTTTGGATGTCTTTAAGCCTTCCGGCCTTGCCGTTGATGAAGTAGCCGCTGGCGCCGTCGCGCGAGACCCTGCGGGTGATTTCGACTTCGTTGAAATTTGTGCCGAGCTGTTTTTCGCAGTCGGAAAAGAGCAGGGAGACTTCGCAGAATTGCAGGGGCTTGCGCGACTCCGTGCCCTGGAATATCACGTCCTGCATTTTGCCGCCGCGCAAGGCCTTTGCGCTCTGCTCGCCCAAAACCCAGCGTATGGAATCGACTATGTTGCTCTTGCCGCAGCCGTTCGGCCCGACTATGCAGGTGATGCCGTCCGTGAGCGATATCGTCGTCTCGTCGGCGAAGCTTTTGAAGCCGTTTATCTTGACCTGTTTCAGATACATTTGGATTCCGGTTGCGGGACTTGCGCCCGCGGGCTATTTTGCGGCGGACGCGGCGAAGTCCGCCAGCGCCTTTTCGAGGTTTTCGGGCGAGCCTCCGCCCTGCGCGAAGTCGGGCTTACCGCCGCCCTTTCCGCCGATTTGCACGGCGATTTGGCGCACGATGTCGCCGGCTTTCATTCCGGCGCCCACGGCGTCCTTCCCGCACAGGGCGACTATCGCCGCCTTTTCTCCGAATTTCGCTCCGAGAACTACCGCGCCCTCTCCGATTTCCGCCGAAATTTTCACGGCGAGATCCCGCATCAGCTGCTGGCTTTCGATTTCCGCAACCGCCGCGACGAGCGGAACTCCGGATTTGGTTTCGACCCTTTTTGCGGCGAGCTCCTTTGCGAGGGAGTCCGCGCCCTTCCGCATGAGCGCGCGCAGCCGCTTTTCGGCGTCCTCGCGCGAGGCGATGAGCTTTTCGAGCCGCTCGCCGATTTCCTCGCGCTTGCAGGAAAGCGCGCGCGCCGCGCGTTCGAGGGCGTCCTGCATGGCGTCGATTTTTTGCAGGGCCGCGGCACCGGCGACGGCTTCTATTCTGCGCGTGCCCGAGGAAATCGCCGACTCGGAAATTATCTTTATGACGCCTATCTCGCCCGTGGACGAGACGTGCGCGCCGCCGCAGAGCTCTTTGGAGAAGTCGCCCATTTCGACGAGCCGCACGACGGCGCCGTATTTTTCCCCGAAGAACGCGAGGGCGTTTTTGGGGATTTCGCGGAAAGGCATTTCTCGCCACCTGACGGGGGCGTTTTCGAGAATCTTTTTGTTTGCGAGGTTTTCAATCTCGCGGAGCTGGTCGGGAGTCGGGGCCTCGTAGTGCGTGAAGTCGAAGCGCAGCCTTTCGGGATCCACGTAGGAGCCCGCCTGCCTTACGTGCGTGCCGAGCACCTGGCGCATTGCCCAGTGGAGTATGTGGGTCGCGGAGTGGTGCCGCTCTATCGCGCGGCGGCGCACAATGTCGACAGTGGCGGAAATTTCGGCGCCTATGGCGTCCTTTTTGAACACCCCCTTGCGGACTTTGTGGAGCACGTGGCCGGCGTTGTCCATTTTGGTGTCGAAAACTTCGCGCGCGGTTCCGTTTATCTCTATGAAGCCGGTATCGCCGACCTGCCCGCCCTTTTCGGCGTAAAACGGCGTCTGCGGCATTATCACGAAGTCCGCGTCGGGGCCCTCGACTATCGCGCTTATGGAGGTCGCGAAGTCGGATAGGTTCGCGTGGTCGTAGCCGGCGAACTGCGTGGCGTGCTCGACCTCCGCCGCGTCGGAGACGCTGATGACTTCCCTCGTCTGGGCGTTGCGCGCCCTCTCGCGCTGCTTGTTCATCTCGGCCTCGAAGCCCTTTTCGTCAACTGGCATGTTGCGCTCGCGCGCGATGAGCTGCGTGAGGTCGAGCGGGAAGCCGTAGGTATCGTAGAGAATGAAGGCCTGGTCGCCCGAGATGCTGCCCTCGGTCACCGTGATGTGGTCGAGCAGTTGCAAGCCCCTGTCGAGTGTGCGGGCAAAGCTCTTTTCCTCGTTTTCTATGACTTTAAGTATGACTTTCCTCTGCTCTTTGAGCTCGGGGAATACGGGCGACATCTTCTGTATGACGGGCTCGGCGAGCTTTGCGAAAAACCCGTATTCCAGCCCGAGCCGCTTGCCGTACATCACCGCCCTGCGCAGTATGCGCCGCAGGACGTAGTTGCGGCCCTCGTTGCCCGGAATGATGCCGTCGGCTATGGAGAAAGTGATGGTGCGTATGTGGTCGGCGAGCACCCTGAACACGCAGTCGGTGAGCTCCTGCGAGGACATGTCGCGCGGGTCTCTGGGGAGGGTTCCCTTGTAGGTCTTGCCCGACATGTGCGATATGTGCGTGAAAATGTCGGTGAAGAGGTCGCTGTTGTAGTTGGAGGCGAGCTGCGAAAAATCCGTAAAGTTTTTGGTGGTGGCGATAATGCCCGCCACGCGCTCGAAACCCATGCCGGTGTCGATATTCTTGCTCTTCAACGGGCGGAACGTGCCGTCGGTCTCGGCGTTGAACTGCATGAATACCAGATTCCAGATTTCAATGCAGTATGGCGAGCCCGCGTTGACGAGCGAACCGCCCGTGTCGCCCTTTTCCGTGAGGTCCATGTGGATTTCGGAGCACGGACCGCAGGGGCCGGTCTCGCCCATCATCCAGAAATTGTCCTTTTTGCCGCACTTTTTGATGTGGACTTCCGGTGACATTCCCTCTTCCCTGAAAATCTTTTCCCAGATGGAATAGGCCTCGGCGTCGAATTCGGCGGGCTCGCCGCCGGCGGGCTCGTATACGGTCGCGTACAGCCTTTCCTTGGGGAAGCCCCACACGCGGGTGAGCAGCTCCCACGCCCATTCAATCGCCTCCTTTTTGAAGTAGTCGCCGAACGACCAGTTGCCGAGCATCTCGAAGAACGTGTGGTGGTAGGTGTCAAACCCGACGTCTTCGAGGTCGTTGTGCTTGCCGCCGGCGCGTATGCACTTCTGGGTGTCTGCCGCCCTGCGGAAGGGCGCCTTCTCCTCTCCGAGAAAGTACGGCACGAACTGGTTCATGCCGGCGTTCGTGAACAGCAGGTTCGGCGATGACGGCATGATGGAGGCGGAGGGCACTATCGTGTGCCCCTTGGAATTGAAGAAGTCGAGAAAGCTTTTTCTTATTTCGGAGGAAGTCATTTCGCAAAAATTTTCAGCGCGGCGCGCCGGCGTTTTTTTCGGCGCGTCGGGGAGGACATTCCGCCCCGACGCGGACGGGTTAGAGCCTTTCGATAACTGCGGCGGCCATTTCGTCCGTCGAGACGGCATTTTTGCCGAAGGCGATGTCGCCCGTGCGGACGCCCGAGCAGACGGCGCCTCTCACGGCCTTTTCTATCCTTTCGGCGGCCGCCTGCCTCCCGAAGGAATAGCGGAGCATGAGGGCGGCGGAAAGTATCTGCGCGCAGGGGTTGGCGATTTTTTTGCCGGCGATGTCGGGCGCGGTGCCGCCGGCGGGCTCGTACAGGCCGAACTTTTCGCCGACCGAATTTTTCGCAACCCCCAGCGACGCGCTGCACAGCATTCCGAGCGACCCGCAGATTACCGCCATCTCGTCGGAGAGGATGTCGCCGAACATGTTTTCGGTGAAGAACACGTCGAACTGGTTGGGGTCGCGCGCCAGCTGCATGGCGGCGTTGTCCACGTACATGTGCGACAGCGCGACTTCGGGGTAGTTTTTGGCGAAAAATTCCGATACGGTTTTGCGCCAGAGCACCGAAGTTTCGAGGACATTGGCCTTGTCTATGGAGCAGACTTTTTTGCCCCTCGACATTGCGGCTTTCCCCGCGACGTCCGCAATCCGCTCGATTTCGCTTTTGCGGTAGCTCATCACGTCGCGCGCGGCGGGCTCGCCGTCGATTTCAAAGGTCTTTTTCTCGCCGAAATATATGCCGCCGGTGAGTTCGCGTATGCACACGATGTCGATTCCGTCGGGTATGCGCTCGGTTTTGAGCGGCGAGGCGTCCGCCAGCTGCGGATAGAGGAGCCCCGGGCGTATGTTGGCGAACAGTTTGAAAATCTTGCGGAGCGGCAGGAGGGCGGCGCGCTCGGGCTGTTCGTTGGGCGGGAGCTTTTCCCACTTGGGGCCGCCGACCGAGCCGAATAGAATTGCGTCGGAATTGCGGCATTCTTCCACGGTGGATTCCGGAAGCGCCTTGCCGCAGTTGTCTATTGCGGCGCCGCCGACGTCGCAGACTTTGTAGGAGAGCGCGTCGCCGTCCTTTGCGCACGCGGCTTTCAGCACGCCGAGCGCGGCGTCCATAACTTCGGGCCCGATTCCGTCGCCGGGCAGAACTGCAAATTTGAGTGTAGCCATAATATATGTAGCGTTTAAGTTCGGGCGGAGAATCCGCCCCTATAAAAATAATTGGTGGAATAAAACACTTTTCCCGCGCGATTTCCACAAAAATTTTCAGGGCGCGCCCCGCATTTCCAGTGGCGCGCCCTGGGGTCGGGGTACAAGCCCTATTTTAAAACGGCGTCGACCGCCACCGGAAAGTGGTCGGACGGGTAGGCGGCCTTCGGGTTGGCGGGCAGCCCGAGATCGGCGATGGAGTCCCTTATCACGGCGTAGCCCAGGACGCCGACCCCGTCGGAGACGAAAATGTAGTCTATCCTGTCGCGCTTCGGCACGCCCGTGAAATTGTGGAATGTTCCGCCGGCGGATTCGGGCGCGCCGCGCAGGGAGGAGAGGGAATCTTTGAACGACTTTTCGGCGAATATGATTTTCATCGGTTCGGAGTCGGGCAGAGCATTGTAGTCGCCCACGCAGAAAAACGGAAGCCCGCCCGAAATCTCCGCGACCTTTTTGACGAGCATTTTTGCGGATTCCGCGCGTGCGGTCTTGCCTTTGTGGTCGAAGTGCAGGCTGAAAAAGGCGAATTTTTTGCCCGTTTTGAGATCGCGGAACTTCCCCCACGAGCATATCCGCTTGCAAACGGCGTCCCAGCCCTTGACAGGCTTGTCGGGCGTCGGCGCAAACCAGAAGTCGCCGGAGTCGAGCAGTTCGAAGCGCGCGGGATTATAGAATATCGCGGAGGTTTCCCCGCCTCTTGCGCCGTCGTCGCGGCCTTTCCCTATGTATTTGAAACCCGTGCGCGCGCTTATGTCGTCGAGCTGGTGGAAGAATCCCTCCTGCGTGCCGAATATGTCGAATCCGCGCTTTTTTGCGAGTTCCGCCACGGCGTCGCTCCGCAAGTCCCACGCGTTCGCCGTCGGGGTCGGGGCGAGTCGCAGGTTGAACGTGGCCGCCCTGAACGGTTCGGCATTCGGCGCGTCGCCGCCCGCGCAACCGAAAAGAATGGAGGACAGGAGAGTGAAAATAACAGCATATTTCATAATGGAAACATACCGCGCTGCGGCGCGCGGCGTCAACGGTATTCGCATAAAAAAAGCTTTTCAAACCGCGCGTTTGCGCTAATCTCTTCAAATCGGTTTTTTTATGGACAAAAATTTCTACCTTACCACCGCAATCGACTATGCCAACGGCTCCCCGCACCTCGGGCACGCCTACGAGAAGATTTTGAGCGACGTCGTCGTCCGCCACAAGCGCATGTGCGGAATCCCGACCTACTTTCTGACGGGACTCGACGAGCACGGGCAGAAGGTGCAGCAGAGCGCGCGTCGCGAGGGCGTCGAGCCGTCGGTTCTCTGCGACAGGCAGGCCGAGAAATTCCAGAACCTCTGCAAAATCCTCAACGTCTCCAACGACGACTACATCCGCACTTCCCAGCCGCGGCACAAGGCGGTCGTCCAAAAAATCCTCCAAGACCTTTACGACCGCGGGGAAATCTATAAGGCCGAGTACAAGGGGTTTTATTCCGCCCGACAGGAGCAGTTTTTGCAGGAGAAGGACAAGGTTGACGGCAAGTGGCCGGAGATTTTCGGCGAGGTCGTGGAGATTACGGAGAGCAACTACTTTTTCAAGCTCGGCGCCTACCAGCCGTGGCTTGTGGAATTTCTCAAAACCCACGAGACTTTCATCTACCCGCGCTTCCGAGCCAAGCAGGTTATGGAGTTCCTCAAAGAGCCGCTCAACGACCTCTGCATTTCGCGCCCGAAGGAGAGGCTCGAATGGGGCATAGAGCTGCCGTTCGATTCAAACTACGTCACCTATGTGTGGTTCGACGCGCTCGTAAACTACATTTCCGCCGTCGGCTACGGCACGGAAGAATTTTCCAAGTTCTGGCCCGCCGACTTCCACGTCATCGGCAAGGACATTCTCGTGCCGCCGCACTCCGTCTACTGGCCGATTATGCTGAAAGCCATAGGGGTGGAGCTGCCGAAGTCGCTGCTCGTCCACGGTTGGTGGATGTCGTCGGGCGAAAAGATGTCGAAGAGCCTCGGCAATATCGTAAACCCGCTCGACTTGGCGGAGAAGTTCGGCGCCGACCCATTCCGCTACTTCCTGATGCGCGAGATGAATGTTGGGCAGGATTCCGACTTCTCGATGGATTTGTTCGCGACCCGCTACACCTCCGATTTGGGCAACGACCTCGGCAACCTCGTCAGCCGCCTGCTCAACATGCTGAAACGCTACTGCGGCGGGGTTGTCGCGCCCGCGTCCGTCGAGGAGGATTTCGAGAAATCGCTCAAAGCCCTCGCCGCCGAGACCGCCCCCGGGGTTCTGGAACTCAACGACGGAATGCAGTTCCACATCGCCCTCGAAAAGATTTTTTCCTTCGTCCGTTCCATAAACAAGTATGCCGAGCAGCGCGCCCCGTGGAAGCTCGCCAAGAGCGGGGATCCCGCGGACAGGGCGAGGCTCGAAACTTCCCTTGCGAACATGGCGGAGGCGTTGCGCATTTCGGCGGTTCTGCTCGCGCCGGTCATGCCGTCCGTATCCGAAAAAATCCTTTCGCTTCTCGGGCAACCGAGGGCGGACAGGTACGAGGGCAATATCGAGTGGTCTGCGCGCCTTGAAAACGCGCAGGTTGCAGCCCCCGAAATTCTCTTCCCGAGAATCGGGGAGTAGCGCGGGGGGATGCGCGCGCGGCATAAGCCGATTCCGAAGACGGGGTTTGGTCTCCGGCAGTTCGCTCACGGCTGACCCGAGGAGCCGCGGAATTTTCGCGGAGCGGATAGGGGAGAAAACCCTTTCCGCCCGCGGCGCCGGCAGCGGGCGGAACACGGAGGGCGTCGGGCGCGGTTTGGCTCTTCCCATTACATTGCGCTATTGCGCGCGAATTTTCCTTTCCGGAGGGCTTTGCCGTCGGGATTTTCCGCGTTTTCTCGGTTTTGAAGCGGCTGCGGGTTCGGCGGGGCGAAAACTGCGGGACTGTTTGTCCGAGTCCGCGAAATTCCGCTTTTGCGGTCCAGACGAATTTTTCGCAGCGCGCGCGATTGCGCTTGCAATCCTAATCCGCAACCCTTTAATCTCGGCGAAAATCGGGCAAGGCTTTCGGAAATTCCGAAACCGCCGATACCGAAAGGGGAGTTCTTTGAGAATTTTGGGCGGGCATTCGCCCGCGGCTCGTCCGCGGGAGGAAAGTCCGGACACCACAGAGCGGGATTCCGTCCGAAAGGGCGGGGCGCGCGCCGCAAGGCGCGCGTACGGACAGTGCAGCAGAAAACAAACCGCCGCGCGAGCGGCAAGGGTGAAAAGGCGGGGTAAGAGCCCACCGCCGCGGGAGCAATCTTCGCGGGCATTGAAAACCCAATCCGGTGCAAGACAACATAGGATGCGGAACTGCTCGTTCAAACGCATTGGGTATGTCGCACCCCTCGCGGGGGCTTCCTTTTCAGGGGGCAGATAAATGAATGCCGGTTCCTTCGGGGACTACAGAATCCGGCTTACAGCCCAATTTTCTCTCTCCCGCTCCCTTATTATATTTTTGCTTTTTGAGTTTTTTGCGGGGTTCGGAAAATAAAAGCCCCGCTTTTGCCGGTTTTCGTCTCGGCTGCGGCGCGGTTTGCCGCGAATTTGAAATCGCGCAAAATTCTGTCCTTGCGGGCGGCCGCGCGGAATCCGCATGTATTGCAAGGTTTTTGGGAAAAATCGAACGTTTTGGACAAGGGGCTTGATATGGGTGTATACGCATTCTCCGGAGCGTGAACACAGACAAGCCGCCTTCCAGTGCGGCCGTTTCCCGTTTGCCCGCTGCGAGCCGTTCTTTCTCTAAAACGTTCGATTTTTTTGCGGATTATCACTCCGAACGGTGTTTTTTTGAACCAATCCCGAACCAAACAGCCCCGACATTCCCATCTCAGCGACTTGCGTCGGGTTTTCGGTTTTGGGGGGCTCCCCAACCTTTTTGCGGCAAATCGGCATTTCCCGAATGGCGGATTCACGGAAATTTCAAACCTTTCGCGCGCCGAGAACTTGTCTCTTGGCGCAGTCGCTGTTTGCCGGCATTCCGCAGGGAACGGTTTTTTGCGGAGGCGGGAGGCGGGGGGAGGCTCTTTTTCGGAATTTGCAAAAAATCGGAACGGTTCCGCCGCCGGCAGACGGTTTCCACTCCATGCGCCCGTCGGGGCGCGGCGGTCGCGCGCCCCGAAGATGGACCGCATTTTACAAGGCGCCTCTTATTGCCCCATGAGCTTGGAGAGCGCCTCGGAATAGCACTTGACCGTGTTTTGCACGACTTCCGGCGGGAGAACGGGGCCGGGAGCCTGCTTGTTCCAGTCGAGCGTTTCAAGCCAGTCGCGCACATACTGTTTGTCGTAGGAGGGCTGGGAGCGGCCGATTTCATACTTGTCGGCGGGCCAGTAGCGCGAGGAGTCGGGCGTCAAAACTTCGTCGATCAAATAGACTTTGCCGTCGGAGTCGGTTCCGAACTCGAATTTCGTGTCGGCGAGGATTATCCCGCAGCTCTGCGCTTTTTTCGCGCCCATGCCGTAGAGCGCGAGGCTCGCGTCCCTTATGCTCTTGAAGATGTCATGTCCCAAAAGCTTTTCGCATTCCGCGTTGGTAATCGGCATATCGTGCCCTTCGGCGGCTTTCGTAGTCGGCGTAAAAAGCGGTTCGGGGAGTTTCTGGCTCTCCTTCATTCCCGCGGGGAGCCCGAACTCAAAGAGCTTTCCCGTCTGTTTATACTCTTTCCAGCCGCTGCCGGCAAGGTATCCGCGTACGATGGCCTCTATCGGCATCGGGTTGAGCTTTTTTACTATCATCGAGCGCCCTATCAGCTGCGGGAAGTCTTTGAGCAGCTCGCGCACGCGCCCGCCGTGGTTTTCGACGAGGTGCGTGGGCATGATTTTAGCCGCCTGCTCGAACCACCACAGGCTTATCATGGTGAGCAGGACGCCCTTGCCGGGCACGCCGTTGGGCATTATTACGTCGAACGCGGATATGCGGTCGGTCGCGACTATAAGGAGCTCGTCGCCCAAGTCGAAGTTTTCGCGCACTTTTCCCTTGGAGACTCTTTTGAAGGGAAGCCCTTCGACGGTCATTAGGGGTTCTTTGGGGAGATTGAAGTTCATTCGGCAAATAAAGTTCCGGCGCCCGAAAAACGCAAGAATAATAAAGCGCCCTCCCGCTTTTGCCCCCGAAAATCGGCATGCCTGCGAGGGATTTTGCGCGAAGCGCCGGCATATGCCTTTCGTTCTTCAATCCCGTCCGGCATGCTTGAAAAGTTTGCCTGAATCTCTGAATGCCGGAAACGGAAAGGGAGATTTCTCCGCCCTTTCCGTTTCCTTCCGAATGTGCCCTTTTCTATTTTGCGGGGTTTGGCCTTAAAATTACGGTTTTCTTCGGGAGATTCTCTCCCTCGATAACGAGTTTTACTTTTTCCGCGGAGCGGCCCGCGCGCAAAATTGCCAACGCCCTGCCGCAGTAGAGCGAGCGTTCGCAGCCCGTGTGCATTTCATTGCTGTTGATGTCCCCGTTGTCGACGCCTATGAGGGAGGCGGGGCCCTCAACCTTGAATTTCAGTTTGTTCGAGGCGAGAGGATGGATCTTCCCCCTTTTATCTACCGCCTTTATCGCGATGTGCTGGAGATCCATGCCGTCTGCCTTCCAGTCGGGATTTTCGGCGGTTGCGACTATTTCGCACGGCTCGTCGGCGGTTTCTATTTTATATTCCCCGACTGTTTTGCCGCCGGTTCGCGCGACGGCTTTGAGTTTGCCCGCTTCATAGTCTATATTTCCCCAAATTATCTTGTTCCTGTTGAACGGATTGCCGCGCGTGTTCTTTTTTGTCCCGAGCGACTTTCCGTTGAGGAAGAGTTCCGCCTCGTCAGCGTTCGTGTAGACCGCAACCGAAACTTTCGAGCCCTTCTGCCTGTTCCAATTTTCCGTTTCGGGCATCAGGCCCACGGTCACATCATTGTGGACTACCATTCTGTCTTTCGCGTTTTCAAGTACGGCTATGTGCACGACCGGTTCGCCCTCCGAAAAATTCGCCTTTACCCACCAGCACTGCGGCAGCGGGTTGAGTGCGGTGTCGATGAAAGCCTTGTCGCCCCAGCCCTTTGACGGCCAGCCGAACGATTCCCCGAAATACCCTATCGCTCCCCAGTATGCCAACCCGACTACCCTGTCGAGGTTCATTCCGAAATAATTTCCTCCCAACGCCCAGGTTCCCGCTTCGCTCTGGTAGAAAATCATGCCGGGATATTTTTTCGCGTCTTTTTCAAAAAAACCCCACGTGTAGTTTTGCGACGATATGTCGGTGGCGAAGGCGAGCTCTGCGGGTTTGGAGGTTTCCCAGCCGGCATCCCTGCTTTTTATGCCGCCCTCGCGCGCGGGGTACTGCGCGACGGTGTAGGGGCGGGTGGCGTCAAATTTTTTGCAGAAATCGCGCATTTTTTTGTACATCGTGACCCCGTAGTCGCCGTATTCGTCGTTGTGCCCCTGGCACAAGAGCTCGTTGCCGAGGCTCCAAATGACGACGCTCGGGCGGTTTCTGTCGCGGCGTATGAACTCGCGGGCGGCATTCGGCCAGACCTCGCCAAACTTCTTGCGCATTCCCACGAACCAGTCGTCCCATTTGTCGAAGAGTTCGTCGGCCACCAGTATGCCGTATTTGTCGGCGAGGTCGAGAAACGACTTCGAAAACGGATTGTGGGCGGTTCTGATGTGGTTTACGCCTATGGACTTCAAAAACTTTATGCGGCGCTCCAATTCGGCGGTGTAGGCGGCGGCCCCGAGCGCTCCGAGGTCGTGGTGCAGGTTGACGCCTTTCAATAAGGTTTTTTTGCCGTTCAGCAGAAAGCCCCGTTCCGGCGTGAATTCTATTTTCCTTATGCCGAAATTTTCCCTTTGGGCGTCGAGGAGCTTCCCGCCGCTTTTCACTTCGGCGGCCGCCGAGTAGAGCGCGGGATTTTCCGGCGACCACAGCGACGGGTTTTTTATTTCAAATTCAAACTCGGCGGTCGAGGCGGAGTTTGCCGGAATACCGATTTCCCTTTCCTTCGATGCGATTTCCGAGCCGTCAGGCCCGAATACCGCCGCCCTCACCGAAACTTTGCGCGGAGAACCGAGGGCGTTTTCGACTTCCGCCAAGACGCGAGCTGCCGCGGATTTTTCGCCGACTTTCGGAGTCGTTATGTACAGCCCGTGGCGGGCTACCGCCACCGGATCCTTTATCGAGAGCTTCACGTCCCTGAAAATTCCGCCGCCGGTGTACCATCTCGACCCTCCCATGACACGGGAGTATACCGCCACGACATTTTGGCCGCCGTAGTCGAGAAATTTCGATATGTCCGCCTCGTATCCGGAGTATCCGTATTCGTTGGAGGCCGCCTTTTGCCCGTTTACGTAGACGTCGGAGACCGTCATGACGCCTTCGAAGTCGAGTATTACCCGCTTGCCTTTCCATTCGGGATCCGCGCGGAACTCCTTGCGGTACCATCCCTCTCCATAAGGTTTGAACCCCCTGTTTTTGAGCTCTCCGCCGTTCTTTTTGATTTCCTCTTCGGACGGGACCGCCCAGGGCTGCTCTATCTGGTAGTCGTGCGGCAGGTCGAGCTTTCTCCATGAGGAGTCGTCGAAGTCCCTCTTGAAAGCGTCCGGATTTTTCCCGTAATAAAACTTCCAGCCGAAGTTCCAGTTTTCGGTTTCCGCCGCGCCCAGCGAGAGCGCGCACGCCGCCAATGCGAGTATAGCAATTTTCCCAATCATATGCGTTTCCTATTTTGCGTTGAAAAATAAATTCCGTTTGCGCGGCGCGGAAAACCGCCGAGAAACGATTCCGTCGCGCGGCGGCTTGTCTATTTGGAGCCGGAATTTTTTTCCGCCTTTTCCATCGACAAGTCCAGCCGCAGCTTGTCGGCGGCCTTGCGAGATTCCTCGTCGCCGAGCTGCGCCGCGCGGATGAAGCATTGCAGGGCGGCGTTTTTATCCTGCCTTATTCCTCTGCCGGACGCATAGGCTATTCCAAGATACCGCATCGACTCCACGCTTCCGTGTTCCGCGGCGCTCGTCCATATCGCCACTGCCTTTTTCTGGTCGACCTCGGTTCCGTCCCCTGTGAAATAGCAGAGCCCGAGGTAGGTTTGCGCAACGAGGTTCCCCTTTTCGGCGGCGGCCTTCCAAAGCTCGAACGCCCTTTTGAGGTCGCGGGGGACACCCTCGCCGCGCGCGTAGGCGAATGCGAGGTTGTTTTGCGCGCGGTGGTTGCCCTGCTTGGCGGAGCGCTCCCACCAGAATGCGGCGGTCTGGGCGTCGCGCAGCACGCCTTTGCCGTTGCAGTATGCCGCCCCGAGGAAGAACTGGGCGTCGGGGTCGCCGCGCTTGGCGGCTTCGTTCCAGATTTTCACGGCCCTCGGCACGTCGGTGAGCACCCCGTTGCCGCCGAATAGCGCCGCCCCGAGGTTCGTGAGCGCCTTGGTGCTGCCGTTTTTTGCGGCGGTTTCCCACCACATAACGGCGAGTTCGTAGTTCGGGGCGAAGTCCCCGCCGCCGCCGTCGGCGTAGTATTCGCCGATTTCGTTCTGCGCTTCGGCGTCCCCTTTTTGGGCGGCCTCGGTTTTCTTTTGCAGGTCGAATTTTTCGGCCGCCGGCAGCGCGGCTGCGGCAAACGCGGCCAGTATTATAAAAAGCCTCTTCATATTCATGCAATTTTTTCAAAGGCGCGGGCTATTGCAAGCGCAAAACGCGCCCTCCGCCGGCTGCGGCGCGCGGGGCTGGTTTTTTTAAGGGGCTGAAAAATCGCCCGAAAATTTAATGCGCCCGTTTGGAGCGCAGGAATTTTATCTGGTCCCTCAGGAGGGCGGCGCGCTCGAACTCGAGCCTGTCGGCGGCTTCCAGCATTTCGTCGCTGAGTTCCGCGATGATTTTTTCGAGCTCGCCCTTCGACTTTTTGGAGACGTCGATTTTCGCCTCGGAGCGCTTTACAAGCGAGGGTTGTATCGGTTTCGTCACGCTGTGAGGCGTTATTTTGTGGAGCTCGTTGAACTCCCTTTGGATTTGCCTGCGCCGCCCGCACGTTTCCAGCGCGGATTTGAGCGAACCCGTCATGTTGTCGGCGTAGAGTATCACGCGCCCGTTTTCGTGGCGGGCGGCGCGCCCCGCCGTCTGTATCAGGCTTGTGGCGGAGCGCAGGAAGCCCTCCTTGTCGGCGTCGAGAATGCAGACGAGCGAGACTTCCGGAATGTCGAGCCCCTCGCGCAGGAGGTTGACGCCCACGAGTGCGTCGAAGTCGCCCGAGCGCAGCCGCCGCAGGATTTCCACGCGCTCTACCGCGTCGATGTCGGAGTGGAGGTATTCTATGCGCACGCCGCTCTCGCGCAGGAAGTCGGAAATTTCCTCGCTCATGCGTTTTGTCAAGGTTGTTACGAACACCCTTTCGCCCCTTTCTGCGGCGGCCTTGATTTCGGCGGCGCAGTCCTCCACCTGTCCGGCTATCGGGCGGACTGTCATTTCGGGGTCGAGCAGGCCTGTGGGGCGGATTATCTGCTCGGCGACGGCGTCGCTCACGGAGAGCTCGAAGGGCGACGGGGTGGCGGATACGAATACCGTCTGCCCGGTGAGGGAGTCGAATTCGTTAGGGCGCAGCGGCCTGTTGTCGAGCGCGCTCGGCAGCCTGAAACCGTATTCGATAAGCCGTTCTTTGCGCGCCCTGTCGCCGTTGTACATGCCCCTGATTTGCGGGCAGGTGACGTGGCTTTCGTCGATGAATAGGATCGCGTCTTTCGGAAAGAAGTCGAGCAGGCACCACGGGCGCGAGCCCGCGGGCCGCCCCGCCAGATGGCGCGAGTAGTTTTCAATGCCGGTGCAAAAGCCCGTCTCGGCGAGCATGTCGATGTCCTGCTCGGTGCGCATTCTTATGCGCTGCGCCTCTATGAGCTTGTTTTGCCGCTCGAATTCCGCAACGCGCTCTTCGAGCTCCGCGCGTATGTTGGGAATCGCCGCGGCTATGCTCTCTTTGGGCGTGACGAATCCCGAGGCGGGGTAGAGGTCGAACCTGTCGAGCCTGCCCTGCGGCGTCCCTGTGACGGGGTCGATTTTTTTCAGGGCGTCGATTTCGTCGCCGAAGAACTCTATCCTCAGCGCGGTGTCGAGGTATGCGGGGAACACGTCCACCACGTCTCCCCTGACGCGGAAGTGCCCGCGCTCGAAAGCGGTGTCGTTGCGCGAATAGTGGATGTCGGTCATTTTCTCGACGAGCTCGCCGCGCTTCATCGCAAGCCCCGGGCGCAGCGGCACCATCATTTTCCGGAAGTCGTCCGGCGAGCCCAGCCCGTATATGCAGGATACGGTCGCTATCACTATCACGTCGCGGCGCGAGACGAGAGAGCCCGCCGCCGATATGCGCAGCTTTTCGATCTCGTCGTTTACGGAGGAGTCTTTTTCTATGTAAGTGTCGGTCTGCGGAATGTATGCCTCCGGCTGGTAATAGTCGTAGTAGCTTACGAAATACTCCACCGCATTTTCGGGAAAGAACTCTTTGAACTCGGCGTAGAGCTGGGCGGCGAGCGTCTTGTTGTGCGATATAACGAGCGCCGGCCGGTTCATGCGCGCGACGACGTTTGCCATCGTAAACGTCTTGCCGGAGCCCGTCACGCCGACGAGCGTCGTGTATTTTGCCCCCGCGCCTATCGACGCGCACAGCTTGTCTATCGCCTGCGGCTGGTCTCCGGATGGGGCGTATTTGCCCGCGAGCTTGAAGAGTCTTTCCTCCATCGGGCGGCGTCAGGCGGCGAATATTTTGCGCAGATCTTCCGGAGAAAAACCGGTGAAGTCGGGGATTGCGAGATCTGGCCGCTCCTCGGGGGCTTCGCGCGCCTCCCAGAAACTCTTGGAATTGGTGGTCGACAGGGCGATTTTTTTCGCCCCCGCGCGCGCCGCCGCGACTATCCCAGCGAGGGAGTCCTCGAATACGGCGCACTCGCGCGGGTCGAGCCCGAGCCGGCGGGCGGCCTTTATGTACACGTCCGGCTCGGGTTTGCCGCGCTCCACGTCCTCGGAGGTGACGAGCGCGTCGAAGTCGCCCTCCATTCCGAGGACTTTGAGCGCCTGTTCGAGATTTTCGCGCGGGGTGGACGAACCCACTGCGCGCGGTATGCCGGCGGATTTAAGCGCGCGGACGAATGCGACCGCCCCGCGGATTGTCGGGAGGCCGTTTTTTGCGATTCCCGCGCGGTAGATTCCCTCCTTTTGGTCGGAGAGTCTCTGCGCCTCGGCGGGGTCGGGCGTCCAGCGCAGAATGTCCATTATTATTTCGAGATTGCGCTTGCCGAAAGTCGATTTGAAAAACCCTTCTGGCAGGAGAAGACCGTTGAGCTTGGCGAGCTCCTTCCAGCTCGCCTCGTGCGCGGCGCCCGAGTCCGCGACGACGCCGTCCCAATCAAAAAGCGCTCCGATTATTTTTTTCATTCAAGAAATATCGCAGGTTTTGCCGGGATTTCAAATTTTTTATTGTTGGGGTGGGGACGACGGGGGTTGGGGAAAGCAAGACGGGGCGGTTAGCGGGGGATTGGGGTGGAAAATTGGAGATAGAAGGAGTTGATTGCTAAAATCTTGACATTGTTAACTTTATCATTTTATTTCCCGAATTATTATGAAGATAATTAATAAAGCATATTCCCTCGCCCTAATTGCGCCGCTTGCCGCAGCCGCCTTTTTTTCAGGCATTGCGCGCGTATGCGCGCAGGAAACCCAGCTTCCCCCCAGACCGTTAAACGAGGAATACACCACGACCACCAACGAAACGATTCCTGCCAACTGGTGGTGGACTTTGGAAATCGGTTCCGCCGGCGTGTGGAACATAGTGGGCGACATGGCGCAGGTGAATTGGGAATACGAGAGCAGCCACAACAATATTCTCACCGGCGCGGGAACGATCAATTTGGGATCGGACACGCAGAGTGGGGCGCTGTACATTATGGGATCGAATCCTCCGAATCCGGATTCGCATTGGAACATGATAGTGAATTTTAACGGTGCGATTAACGTCAATAAGATGGGCTCCTTATCGTTTGGTGGGTCGTACATTTCGCGCTGGGGCAGGTTGGAATTTATAGACACATTGAACATAAACGGAGGCATGGTTTCAGTAATGTCGGAGACTGAAAACCATTCGTACTTTTGCGTAAAAAATCTTTCGATTCGAGATGGCGGAACCTTTGACAGCGTGCTGGATCTGCAAACCGACAAAGGGGGAGTATGGGATTTGCATTCGCAGGGGGTGTCTTCACGCAAGCTGCGCGTCACGAGTGGGGATTTTACGCTCAATCTTCGCTCGGAAAATGTCCTGAACAATCTGCCTAATATTTCCGTCGACGAAAATACCGGCACAAACATAAAATTAAATGTGTCCGCCGACAATACGATTGGGACATTCGAGCTAAACGATAAGGCGGTTATCGGGATCGAAGTCGCGGACGGCGCGGTATTAAAAATCGAAAAGTTGGCTGCCAAAAACTCGGCTCAAAAGAGAACCGGCGTGGAATTTATATTTTACGATTACAGCGCGGACGCAGTGTTGTTCGGCGATTCCGATCTTTGGGTTGAGGATAGCAAACTTTATATTCCTTCTGCCGACACCTATGTGACTTTGACCGCCTACGACGGCGAGGGCAGCCTTTTGCAGGGCGAATGGTTTTATGATTGGAACGGCGAGGCGGGAAAGCTCGTGCTGAATGTTGTCCCCGAACCCGCCGCGGTTGCCGCGGCATTGGGCGCGCTCGCGCTGGCGTTTGCCTTGCGGCGCAGGATAAAATGATCTGTTTGATGTAAAGACGGGCTTTTCTGATAAACGTTCCGGCTTGCGCCGGAGCGTTTTTTTGCGGGCATTGGGGGGAGCAATTCCAACATTGCGCCGCGCGGCGGGGTTCCGGAGGCGGGAACTGCTGTTTGCGCGGAAAGGATACGGAAAACCGGAGAGGCGTATGCTGGTTTTAAATGGTTAATAAAAAAAACAATAAAATTTGACATTTATAGCGCTCTCGTCTAATTTCCCGACTATTATGAAAATTAAACGTTTCCTTTCCAATTTTTCATTCGCCGCAGCGTTTTTGTCTTTTGCCGCAGCGGCGCCGCTGATGGCGGAACTCCCGACATCTCCGTTGGCCGGGGAATTTACCACTTCGACAAACGAAACCGTTGCCGGCCAATCGTGGAGTTTGGAGATAAGTTCCGGAGGCGTGTGGAACATACTCGGCGATCTTGCGCAGGTCAACTGGGAATACGAAGGTTCTAACATAAGGCTTTTGAAGGGTTCGGGGACGATTAACATAGGTTCCGGAACGGAAGCCGGCTCGCTCTACATGATCGGGAAAACTTTGCCTTCCGGAAATTGGCAATGCCCCGTAGATTTCAGCGGAACCGTAAATGTCGGGAAGATGGGCTCTTTTACTTTCGGCGGGGTATACCTTTCCAAGTGGGACGCCATCTCCAATATAAATACCCTGAACGTAAACGGCGGCATGGTTTCGATAATGAGCGATACGTCGACTCGTATTTTGGCATAAAGAATCTCTCCGTTAGCGACGACGGGATTCTTGAATCCGAGCTGAATATTCGAACGGTTGACGGCGGCGTGTGGGATTTGCATTCGAGCGGTTTGTTCGTCGGCAAAGTGCGCGTGAATTCCGGTTCCATGACGTTCAATCTGCACGCGGAAAACGTTCTGGCGAATCTTCCCAAGATTTCCTTTGACGGAGGAAATGTGAATTGCAGAATGAATGTGTCCGCCGACAACTCCCTGAGCTCCCTGGAACTCAACGCTGACGCGGTTCTCGGGCTCGCGGTGGAAGACGGCGCTACGCTGACGTTAGTGAATCTTACCACGAAGAACGGCGCAAGCGGCGTGACTGGCGCTAAGATAGTGTTTTACGATTACCGCGCCGACGCCTTTCTGATAAAGGATCCAAACTTGTCGGTGGAGGATAGCCGGCTCTACATTCCTTCGGTGGACACATATGTAGATTTGGAAGCCTACGACGGCAATGGAAACCTTTTGGAAGGCGAATGGTCCTACGAATGGGACGGCGCGGCCGGCGGCATGCTTGTGCTGACCGTCCCCGAACCCGCCGCGGTTGCCGCGATATTGGGCGCGCTCGCGCTGGTGTTTGCCTTGCGGCGGAAGAGAAAGTAGTCCGTTTGGCATTATAATATACTTAATTTATAAAAGCTCCGGTTTATTCCGGAGCTTTTTTATTTTTACGGGCAATGGGGCGGGGGTACAACCTCCGCCATTGCGGCGCGCGGAAAAAACTTTTCGCATTGCGGTTTGCGCATGTGGACGGCGGACAAGGCTGGGCGCCCATTGCGCATAGTGCCGACTTTTCCGGCAGAGGCCAATTTGCGGCTGAAATTAAAAAAAACGCGAATGCACGCAAACGGGAAAGGCAAATGAGACAGAATGTCCGTTTCCGCGTCTGCGTCCGTTGGAGGAAGAGCGTTTAAAATTTCTCAAAACTCTTAACATTGTTAGCGCTTCCGCCTACTTTCCGAATTATTATGAAAATCAATATCTTCTTTTTATTTCGTTTAATCTCTATTGCGGCGGCGGTTTTTGCTTCGTCAAAATTCGCCTTTGCCATTCCCTATTCGCCGCTGGGCGGGGAATACGACCTGACCGGTTCCGAGAGCGTCGGCAATCCATGGGGCGGCACCTACCAGATAGGCGAAAGCGGGGTACTGAACATTCGCGGAGGGGGTATATTGACCGTCACGTACGGGCAAAACAACTGGCCTACCCTGACGAATAACGGCGTCGTAAACATAGGTTCAAAAGATTCCGCCGGAACGCTGATTGTCAATTCCCCGAATTCTTTTACCCCTGCATGGTCGCCGGTTGTCGTCGGACCCGGAAGCGTGAATGTCGGCGAAATGGGAGCCTTGACCTTTACGGGGTATATCCCGTCGTATTGGGGAGTTTCGGTGAATATTGGCAATATGGATCTCGCGGGGTCGGTGTCCGTGATTCCTTCGGCGGGTGTCAATTCCTATTTCAGGGTGGACAATTTGACGGTTCGCGAAAACGGCTCGTTTGACAGCGGCGCAATGCACCTTTACGCGCAAAACGGCGTTTGGAACATTTACGGCGGCGGGATTTCCGCTCCGAAATTGAGGGTCTCGTCGGGAGAGACGACTCTGGATATCCGCGGGGAAAATCTGCTGGAAAATCTGCGCGTCATTTCGATGGATTCGGATGCCGGCACGACTGTAAAAATGAACGTTTTTGCGGACAATATAATACAAAATCTGGAAGTTAACGCCAACAGTGTAATGGAATTTTCAATATCCGGCGGCTCTCGGCTGATGGTAAAAAATTTTTCCACGAAAGACAACAATAACGTATACCAGGCTGAAAATATAGAGGCCGTGTTTCACGACTACTCGAACGGCTCGTTTTTCATAGCCAATTCCGATTATTGGATTGAGGACAACCGCCTGTACATTCCGGCGGCGGATACTTATGTCACACTCATCGCCTACGACGGCGACGGCGGGATCCTGTCCGGCAAGTGGTCGTTTGAGTGGAATGCCGATCTCAATCTCAACGAACTTGTGCTGGCCGTTCCCGAACCCGCCGCGTTCGCCGCCGCGCTCGGGGCGTTTGCGCTCGTTTTCGCGCTTCGCGGAAGGGCGGGGCGTTGACCGGACCGCTTGCGGGGCGCGGGACGCACGGAGGATTCGCGTTGGAATCCGGCGCGGGGGAGAGCGGAATCCCCCGCGTTTTTTTTGCGCCCGGAGCGGTTTTTTGTGTTGCCCGCAACGCCCGCCGGCGCAAAAATCGCGTCCCGTAAATGAACGAAGAATCGCAAAATAAAAAAGTGGTGCTCACCGCCGCGCAGCCGACCGGCAGGCTGCATCTCGGCAACTATCTCGGCGCGGTGAAGAACTGGGCCGAAATGTCCGAAGACTACGAATGCTATTTCGGCATAGCGGACATGCACGCCATGACCATTCCGTATGTCCCCGCGGAGCTTCGCAAAAACGTGTACGATTGCGCCGCCCAATACATGGCGTGCGGGCTCGACCCGCAAAAGTGCAGCCTCTTCGTCCAGAGCGGGGTGTACGGGCATGCGGATCTGGCGTGGATACTCGGTTGCCTCTGCCCGCTCGGAGCGCTCGAGCGCATGACGCAGTACAAAGACAAGGCGCGCAAGCACAGCGATGCGCTGAATTCGGGGCTGCTCTACTATCCCGTTTTGATGGCGAGCGACATTCTTATATACAACGCCGACCTCGTTCCCGTCGGCGAGGACCAGAAGCAGCATATCGAGCTCACCCGCGACCTCGCCCAAAAGTTCAACAACGCCTTTTCGCCGACTTTCACAATGCCCGAGCCGTTTATACCCAAGGCGGGCGCGCGCGTGATGTCTTTGCAGTCGCCCGACTCCAAGATGTCGAAGTCCGACCCCAACCAGAACGGCACCCTTTATATAACCGACTCTCCCGATATTCTGCGCAAAAAGATAATGTCGGCGGTGACGGACTCCGATGGCGGAGTGCGCTGCTCCAAGGACAAGCCCGGCGTCTCGAACCTCATGCAGATTATGGGCTCGCTCTCGGGGCGCTCAATGGAGTCCATCGAGTCCGAATTTGGGGGCAGGGGATACGGGGATTTCAAAAAGGCCGTCGCGGACGTCGTGATCGCCGCCCTTGAACCCGTCCGCCGCCGCTATGCCGAGATATGCGCCGACAAGTCCGCCGTCGAGGACGCCCTGCGCGCGGGCACTGAGAGGGCGCAGCGGCGCGTCAACCGCACGATGTCGAAAGTCCGCAGAAAAGTCGGCTACCTCGATTTGCGCAAATAAAAAGCTCTTATGAAAAGTTCGCCGAAAATTCCAGCGTGGCCCGTTTACGTTGCCGACGCGCTGATGTTCGCCGCGGTATTCGCCGTGGCGCTCCCCAATATCTATACGGGAGAGCCGCTCTCGGCGTCCGCCGTATTCTGGTGCGCGCTGATGGTGCTCGGCGGGCTGCTGCTGTGCCTTGCGCCGTACTATATGTCGCTCAAAGACGCCGCGCGCGATGAAAAGGCCGCCGCCGATGCGAAAGTCCAAGACGACCTGCGGATAATTTTCGACGAGCTCGCCGCCCTGCGCATGATGATTGCGGATATAGAGGAGCGCATGGAGCCGCTTCCGGAGCGTTTGCAGGCCGCGGCGGAGGCGGCGGAAAAAATCCCGTCCCTCGCCTCTCGCGACGAGCTCGCAAAGCTCGCCTCCGACGTGCGCGCCGCCGTGAAGGAAAAACTGTCGCAGCTCGGCGAGTCCCTCGATTCCGCAGCGGCTGAAATCGAAGCCTGCCGGAGCTCGCAGAAGGATTCCGACAAAATAGTCGCCGAACTCTGCTCCGACGTCGCCATATTGAAGGACTTGCTTCCGGAGTCCTCCGATTCGCTCGCCGACGAAATTTTCTCTCTGAAATCGCGCCTCGAAGAGGTAGAGGGCGCAGCGGCCGCCTTTGCCGAAAAATCCGGCCCGCGCGATGGGCCCGCGGACGGCGGGGACGGCGAAACTTTCGATGAACCGCCGTCAACGCCTTTTGCCGCGCGCGCCGACGGAATGCTCTCCCGCGCGCTCGCGGCCTCCGAAAATTCAAAGGGTTCTGTCGAAAAATTCATCTCAATATCCAAGCCTGAACCCGCGCCCTCCGAAGGGCGCGCCCCTTCGGTTGAGCCGGAGCCCGCTACGGTCGACTCCGTGAGGCGCGAGTTCGAGAAAATCGCCGACGGCATAGCTTCCGGTGCGGACGGTTTCCCTCCCGACCCGGATTTTCCCGAAACTCCCGCGCAACCTCCCGAAACTTCCGTTTTACCGTCGGGCGGCGAGCCCGCTGTTGAGCCGGAAGCGCAAAAACCGGAGGGAGAAACCGGTTTTTTTGAATCTCAGGATTCGCCTTCGGCCCCGGGCGAATCCCAAAGCGCGGAGCCGGAATCCCCGACGCTCTTCGAGCTTCCCGAAATTCCGGCGAGGGCTCAGAAACCCGCAAAGGGCGAAGCTTCCGTGACGGTGAACGCGCTCATCGGAATCGGCAACAAGCCCTACCTGCGCGGTTCCGGCGGCGGGCTTTCGCCCGACAGGGGGGTCGCCATGGAGTATGTCGAAATCGGCAAATGGCGCCATGTGTTCGCCGATGCAGACGCCCCGATAGAATTTTCCGTCCTTAAAAACGACGAAATCCCGAGCGACGGCGGCGAAACCTTTGTGCTGCGCCCGTCGGAAAGGCTCGAACTCAACCTTAGCTTCCCACTCTGAAAAATGCTGAGCGTAAGAATAATCCCGTGCCTCGACGTGCGCGACGGGCGCGTTGTCAAAGGCGTTAACTTCGTCAATCTCGTAGATGCCGGCGACCCCGTCGAGCAGGCGAAAGCCTATGAGCGCCAGGGCGCAGACGAGCTCGTGTTTCTCGACATCACAGCTTCCAGCGACAACCGCGCCATAATGCGCGACGTGGTGGAGCGCACTGCGGGCGAATGCTTTATGCCCCTCACTGTCGGCGGCGGCCTCCGCACGCTCGAAGACATCAGGCTGATGCTCGGCGCGGGCGCGGACAAGGTTTCCCTCAACACCTCCGCCGTGGCCGACCCGGAGCTCGTATCCGCCGCTTCCGCCAAATTCGGCAACCAGTGCATTGTCGTGGCCATAGATGCAAAGCGCGACGGCGGCGGCTGGAAGGTCTACACGCACGGCGGCCGCAACAAGACCCCGCTCGACGCCGTGGAATGGGCGCGGGAAATGCAGCGTCGCGGCGCGGGCGAAATCCTCCTTACATCAATGGACTGCGACGGAACAAAAGACGGCTACGATATCGCCCTCACAAAAGCCGTAAGCGACGCCGTGACCATTCCCGTAATCGCCTCGGGAGGGGCGGGCAATTTGCAGCACCTCGTGGACGCCGTAAAGCTCGGCGGGGCGAGCGCGGTTTTGGCCGCGTCGATTTTCCATTTCGGGACGTACAGCATACAACAGGCAAAGAACGCGATGAAGTCTGCCGGTCTCCCCGCCCGTGATTTGGCGAATGATTTTGGCGCGGGGCTCCGTTAAGAAAGCCTTTAAGACCGCTCGCGTATGTTAAATACGCCACGCGCCCTTAAAAGTTTTCTTATACTCGCCCCGCATCCAAAATCATTACGCCAAATCGGGGAGCCCTTGGTTTTTCGGAACGAACTCCGGAAGCGTGTACGAACCTTTCATGGGAGGTTTGTTTATTGCGGGAACGGGGAGGGGGATAGAAGTATTGGCGGAGCCAATCTTCGTAAGGGGCATAGCCCCTTCAATGGCCGGCACGCCTCGTGCCCTCTTCATCCAAAATCATTCGCCAAATCGGGAGCCCTTGGTTTTTCGGAACGAACTCCGGAAGCATGTACGAACCTCTCATGGGAGGTTTGTTTATTGCGGGAACGGGGAGGGGGATAGAAGTATTGGCGGGCCAATCTTCGTAAGGGGCATAGCCCCTTCAATGGCCGGCACGCCTCGTGCCCCCTTTATTGGAAGCTTGCTTTGTATCGACTGCTATTGCTTGCCCAAAAAAAGCTTTACAAAACGTTCGAATGGGATTCTATTCTAACACAATTCTCATTTTCGAGACAACCATCCAATAAGACACGACATGTCAGATATCGAACAAAGAGTAAAAGAGATAATCGTAAACCAGCTCAATGTCAATGAAGAGCAAATCACCCCCGAGGCCAGCTTTATAGACGACCTCGGCGCCGATTCGCTCGACACCGTTGAGCTTATCATGGCTTTCGAAGAAGAGTTTAAGGATCAGATGGGCGGGGAGGAAATTCCCGAATCTGACGCCGAAAAGCTTACGACGGTCGGCAAGGTTATCGATTATATCAAGTCGAAGTCGAAGGCCGAATAGCGGCCCGCGATTTTGCCGACGACCCGCCGTGTTTCAGACATTGGGCGGGTCGTTTTTTTAGAGGGGGTTCCCATTTGAAAATCTGATGCGGACGGTCGCGCGCCGTCGCTACGCCGACAAAACGGACTCCCGGTATGCTCTCAGACGCCCCGCTGATGGCGGCGCGGCTGAAAACCGACCGGACGGCAAAAGTTTTTCGGATTAGCGGGTTGTCCGCATCGCGCGCGGGGGGAGGTTTCCCGCGCGGCCGCGCGACGCAAACGCAAACATGGAAAAACTATGCCAAAACAACGTATCGTAATTACCGGTCTCGGAGTGATTTCCCCGTTTGGAGATGGAATTGCGCCTTTCTGGGACGCTATATCCAACGGCAAAAACGGAATAGGCCCCGTCACCCTGTTCGACGCCACCGAGCTCAACTGCCGGGTCGCCGCCGAATGCAGGGACTTCGACGCCACAAAATACATGGATCCCAAGGAGGCCAAGAGAAGCGACCGCTACACGCATTTTGCCGTCGCCGCCGCCAAGCTCGCCATGCGGGACGCCAACCTCAATGAGGGCGACGTCGACCCCGAGCGCTTCGGCGTTCTGATTGGCTCGGGCGTAGGGGGAATGGACACCATCGAAAAACAGTCGCGCGCGTTTATTGAACGCGGCCCGAGGCGCGTCTCCCCGTTCATGATTCCCAACCTGTTGGCTAACATGTCTTCCGGAGTCGTGGCGATAGAAGTGGGCGCCAAGGGCGTCAATTTCAGCGTGGTCAGCGCTTGCGCCACCGGCACGCACGCGATAGGCGAAGCCCTCCTGCACCTACAAATGGGCAGGGAGGATATAATTCTGGCGGGCGGTAGCGAGGCGGCGGTCACCCCCCTGAGCTTTGCGGGTTTCTGCGCAATGAAGGCCATGGCCACCAATTTCAACGACGAGCCCCAGCGCGCGTCTCGCCCCTTCGACGCCGACAGGTGCGGGTTCGTAATGGGCGAGGGCGCGGGAGTGATCGTTCTCGAACGTTATGAGCACGCCGTCGCGCGCGGCGCAAAAATATACTGCGAGATTTCCGGATATGGCGCAACTTGCGACGCCTACCACATCACGAGCCCCGATATCGAGGGTCGCGGCCTCGCCCAGTGCCTTAGCCGCACGATGGAAGACGCCGGCGTCGCGCCCGAACAGGTGGACTATATAAACGCGCACGGAACCTCTACCCCCTACAACGACAAATTCGAGACCGCCGCAATCCGCAAGGTATTCGGTGCGGCCGCCGACAAGCTCATGGTGAGTTCCACCAAGAGCATGACGGGCCATATGCTCGGGGCGGCGGGCGCTATTGAGGCGGTGGTTTGCGCAAAAACTATCGAGACGGGCATAGTGCCACCCACGATAAACTACGAGCATCCCGACCCTGATTGCGACCTCGACTACGTTCCCAATGTCGCGCGCAAAGCCGACGTGAATGTTGCAATAAGCACTAACCTCGGGTTCGGCGGACATAACGGGGCTCTGCTTTTCCGCAAATCCTGATTTGGCGAATGCTTTTGGGCTAAAAACGAGTTGCTGCGCGATAACAAAGACTC
>ERZ827168.427-NODE-427-length-71786-cov-6.135423_pt1 | contig 71786 bp, 66 predicted proteins | sample MGYA00519868_ERZ827168 | MGnify/ENA primary metagenome ERZ827168 (study PRJEB31778, sample SAMEA3449271) | human gut metagenome | biome: human gut; feature: human-associated habitat; material: faeces | place: United Kingdom | collected 2010/2012 ... | reverse complement strand
ATTTGTAGCCAGCCGCTCCAATGTGCAGTTCTGTTCTCCGCAATGTAAAAATCAGCATAATGTATATAAGTGTCGGGCGAAAAGGGAGGATTCCGAATGAACAATAATAAAGATGAAATAGTTTTATTTGAAAATGGAGAATTAGCATTGGAAGTAAATGTATCTCCTCAACTGGAAACGGTATGGCTGTCCTCAAATCAAATGGCACTTCTTTATGGCAGGGATGAAAAAACCATTCGAAAGCATGTCAACAAGATTTTTACCGATGGAGAACTGGAACGAGAGAGCAACACGCAAAAAATGCGTGTTGCTGGTGTCAGTCAGCCGGTTGCTTTCTATAACCTCGATGTCATCATATCCGTTGGATACCGTGTCAATTCAAAGCAGGGCATCGCTTTTCGTAAATGGGCAAACTCCATCCTGAAGCAATACATAATTCAGGGATATGCTGTGAATGCTAACCGTATGAACCAACTCGGTGAGGTGATACGGATTATGAAGCGAACAGAGAACAGTCTGGATGCTAAACAGGTACTTTCAGTAATCGAAAAATACAGTCTTGCTTTAGACTTACTGGATGATTATGATCACCAGACAATGAAACGCCCGAATGGAAGCAAAACAGTCTATATTTTATCCTATGAAGAATGCAGACAAGTCATTGACAGTATGAAGTTTTCAGCTGATTCCGATTTGTTTGGCAATGAAAAGGATGATTCCTTTAAGGGCAGCATCGGTAATATCTACCAGAGCTTTGCAGGTCAGGATATTTACCCGACATTGGAAGAAAAAGCAGCAAACCTTTTGTATTTCATAACAAAGAATCACAGCTTTTCCGATGGCAACAAACGAATCGCAGCAACAATGTTTCTGTATTTCCTTGATAAAAATGGCATCCTGTTTGCTGATGGAAACAAGCTGATTGACGATCATACACTTGTAGCACTGACGATTATGATTGCAGAATCAAAACCAGATGAAAAGGAAATGATGATAAGCGTGATTATGAATTGTATTTGTGGATAATGTACTGCGAAGTATTTGAGATAGAGGAAGTAAGAACACAATGATTTATTTAAGTAGTTTTATGTTGAGTAACAAACAAGTGAAAAATCCGAATATATATCCCTATAATGTTTTTCGTGGAAAAAATATTGAACCATTTGTATTTTCACCTATTACAGTTTTTTACGGGAATAATGGTTCGGGAAAATCTACATTATTGAACATAATTGCAAATAAACTTCAACTAAAAGGTAAAGAATATGCTACGAGTAATTCTTTTGGAATCGTAGATTATTGTAACGCATTTTCAAATGAGTGTTCGTATAGTCTGGGTGAAGACGATTTTGGATTCGTTATAAAGAATCTCCCAAGAAATAGCAGGTATATTAAGAGCGAAGATATTTTGTACGAAATCAAAAAAATTCAGCAAAAGCAAGTATTGTCGGATGGGATGGAATACGATTATGTGCAGAAAGGTATGACAATACAGGAAGCAAAAGACTTTTTATCTTCGAAAGAAGGAAGAAAACAAGAAGAATATATTAAATTTGCACAGGAAAAATATTCGAACGGAGAAACTTCAATGCAATACTTTGAAGAATATTTACAACCAAATGCGCTATATCTTCTTGACGAACCAGAGGTTTCTCTTTCACCCTCTAATCAGGTGCTTTTAGCAAATGAAATTAACAAGTTGGCAAGGTTACTGGAATGTCAATTTGTTATTGCAACACACTCACCTTTTATGCTTGGTACACTAAATGCCAAAATATATAACATAGATACGAAAGAATACGATGTAGTAAAATGGAATGAATTAGAAAATGTTCAATATTTTTACAATTTTTTCAAAAAGCACGAACAAGAATTTTTATAAGTTATCATAGCTGTGTCAAAATAACAACCTTCCGTTCTCGTAAACAGTTACATATTATTAACAAAACAGTTCCGTTTATCCCCTCAAATTTCTCCTATAAAGGAAGGAACAATTTCTGACTTTATGACAGGGTTACATGCCCTGTCATTTTTATGGTCATTTTTAGAAAATCTGTTCCCAAATCACAAGATTATATGGCAGTGACCGGACAACAACAGAATAACAGCACTTTACGAGAGACTGTCACGAGATGATGAACTGAATGGAGACAGTAACAGCATTGTAAACCAGAAGAAAATGCTTGAAAAGTATGCCAAAGAACAGGGGTTTACGAACCTTGCTCACTATACCGATGATGGGTATAGCGGCACAAACTTTGACAGACCGGATTGGAAGCAATTGACTGCTGACATTGAAGAAAGAAATATTGGATGTGTTATCGTCAAGGATATGAGCCGAATCGGCAGAAATTATCTGGAAGTAGGCTTTTATACGGAAGTTCTATTCCGAGAAAAAGGCGTCCGCTTTATAGCCATTTCCAATGGTGTTGACAGTTCACATTCTGAATCCAATGAATTTGCACCATTCTTAAACATTATGAATGAATGGTATATGCGTGATACCAGCAGAAAAATCAAGTCTGTACTTCGCAATAAAGGTATGGAAGGCAAGCATCTGACTTCTAATGCCATCTACAGATACAAAAAAGACCCGGAAGATAACAACCACTGGCTTGTTGATGAAGAAGCCGATGCTGTGGTAAGACGTATTTTCCAGTTGATTATTGAAGGGAATGGACCGATGCAGGTTGCCAGAATACTCACAAACGAAAAGGTTGAACGTCCTTCCTACTATCTTGCAAAGTAGGGACTCGGCACTTGCAGAGGTAAATGTGATATGACAAGACCTTATTCATGGACTGCTACCACCATCTGAAAAAGAAAAAGCAGCTTTAGAAGCTGCAACTGATACTGACAAATCTAAAAAGGGAGCATAAAGAAACCCGGTACATAAAGTACCGGGAAAGAAAAATTTTCGTTATTTAATTTGTCTACTTGACGGGTAGCATACCAAAATCAATGCTTGCAGCCGTTTTTTGTTTCGCAGCGATATGTGCTATTGTGCTATATTTTTTACACTATGGTAAATTTATTTCTTTTGTCTGCTTGATGATGCTTCGCATCGTAGATTTTTTGATGAATTCATAATCAGTCCGAAAACCGAAAGTTCGGTGTAAAGAATCTGTTATTTCAGTTCTGGTGTAAGAGGGAACATAGCCATTAGCGGTATTTAACAGAGTCATTTTCATAGAGCGCAAAGTCTCGATGATCTGCTCTGCTGTATAGCGATTTCCTATGTTCTTTTCTAACAGACGGTAGAGAAGAAGGCTGATGTAACAGGTCATGAAGTGTGCCTTGATCCGGTCATCTCTTCTGACATACACAGGTCTGGCTTCGAATTCAGTTTTCATGATTCTAAAGTTCTCTTCAATTTCCCAGCGCTGCTTATTAATCTTTATAATCTCCTCGATATTTCCCTCAAGATTTGTCATAACCGCATAGATTTTTCACATCGACGGCTTTCTCTCGTAAAGCAATAAACTGTCGAGCTTCGTTTTAATTTGTACTGGATACACTGGTATAACCATAAATTTTCCATTATTTCCTCCAATAGTGAAAGGGCTTATCTATGCAAACCGCATAGACAAGCCCTTAAATTATAAAAAATCTAATTCAACTGTAAATCAGCGTTCTAACTCATATCATTTTCCCGCATTTGAATTTAACGATATTTATTACATTCAGCAACATACATTCCAGAAGCAAATAATAGGGCTAACCGCAATTAGTGGTTGAAAACAATCCGAGATATAAAACATATACATGAGGTATGGTGGTTGAAACCATGTACCGTCAACAAAGCGGAGCCACCAACCTTTGGCGTCCTTCATCCAATGGCTGTAGCCATCATTCACGGTCTGATTGGCTGTGCCGGTGATGACGCCCTGTTCCACATTTCTGTAGCCCTTCTGGCTGTCTATTGTCACCTTGTTGGACGGTTCCGGGGTTACTTTAACACTACTTTCGTTCGGATCGTTGCGATTGGAGCCGCTGCCTCCGGGCGTGTTATTTCCGGAAGTATTTCCGGGAATTACCGCCAGATGAACTTTCTTTCGGTTTTACCGTCACCGTGACGGTTTGTACCTTATCCTTGAAATTCGCCATGGACGCTTTCACATATACCAGATATGTTCCCGCATCGGTAAAGCCCGGAATCTCTTTCTGATAATCCACACCATCCGTAGAATAGGTAAATACCGCATCCGGGCGAACATTTTTAAGTCCGATTTTCACAGAAGCATTGATCTTCGGCTGCTGCTCGGTGCCGTTGTAGGTGAGCGGGTCTGCCGATACCATCATAGACGCGAAATCACGTGGCTTGATCCTTCCTTTATGTGATACCTTCGATTCTGTCAGCTCATAATTCTCTGCCTGTTCACCTGCTAACAAGATGTTCTTCGCAACTATATCGTGCTCTCCAACATCTGCACTCTGATATGCCCACTGCACCTGATCTGTATGAACATCCTTAAGTGCAGGAGTATTATTATTGCCGTCGCAAAGCTTAATTGCCAGATTCTGCTCCTCTGTAATATTCGTAGTCCCATCATAGACTTTATCGAAGGAACCTGTTATCTGTGCTTTTAATTTACACTTGCTAATCTGCGTTTTATTTTGGGAACAAAATACTTTTGACTCATAATTATCTGTTATCACCTTTACAAATACATACTGGCCAGACTCATTTACATTTACAATCTTAGGGCACTCTGACTTCCACTTATCTGGTAATTTACTGCTGTCCGATATTCTGGACAGTTGATATTGATAGTCATACTCCACATTCTCTGGTATACCAGCCGCTTTAATTGTAGCTGCCTGATATCCCTTAGCGCCATTATATACACCGCTTGCGGCTTTCACCGTCAGGTCCCATCCGGCAGGAAACTCTGCTTTATCAACAGTCAATGTTATATAAACCGGAGTACCTTCTTGATAAATTCCACTTGCCTGTGTCATAACCTTAATTTTAAAACCACCAGCCTTGTTTACCTTTAGCTGACCTGTTGACCCATCAATCGTTCCTTCACCCTTAGATTCACTTCCTGTATATTCAGCAAGTTCATAGTGCAGAGCTCCGGCATTCGTCGGTTGCTGAATGTGTGCAAGCTGTTGAACGTTAATTTTATTTTCGCTATATACAGCCTCTATTTTCTCGCTATAACCTGTTATTCCTGTCGGTTTCTGCTTTGCAGAATCCGGCACACTTCCGGTTCCGCTGATTGTACCATTGTTTTCTAATGTTCCAATATTGCCCTTATTGCCAGCCACCACCGGCCCATTTACAGTTAAATTTCCTTTATTTATCAGCTTACTTCCCTCTTCAAGCACTACTTTATTATTCACGGTCAGAATTGCGTTATTCTCTACCGTCACCATTCTGCTTTCATCAACATCAAGAATATCCACCGTTAACTTTCCCGGAGCCTTAATCACCGTGGAAGTTCCATCAGCAACAAACCCTAAGGAACCAGGGTTTTTTGTAGAAACAGTCATCTCACCTCCAGATAATTCAAACTCACCAAATGTATACAATCCCTGACAATCGTTTCCAATTACTTCCATCTTACCACCAGTCATGATAAACTGGCCTCTTACACACATGCCATATCTGGTATTTCCCCCATCCCTGGTTGCGCTTGCAGTAATATTTCCACCCGTAACCCGTAACGTTCCATTCATCCCAATCAGAATTCCCGATGCTCTTCCATCATCCACACCTCCAAGCGACTGTGATGCACTTGCATTAATAGTACCACTCTCAATAGTTAAATCTCCCATAAGATTGATACCAGATCCTGCATTTCTTCCATACACATTTAAAGCACCATCACCGTTAATTGTTACTGTCGTTCCTTCACCAATCCAGAGGGCGTTAGTGCTTTTATTTGAAGCTGTTGCATCTAACGTATTGTCCCCTTCTAACTTAATAATCCAGTTTGAATAACCACCCAAGTATAAATAATTCATTTTTACATTGTTCAAAGTTAAAGTATGACATCCATCTTTGTAACTAGGATCGATTCCCATTTTCTTTAGGTCATCATAATAACGGCCTGAATAGCTGTTACCATCCCAATAAATATCTTTTTGTTCTCCATTTATTATTACTGACATTACCAGCTGCTGACTTGCCAACATTACCGCCTGATCACCAGCCACGGACACTTCCACCACCAGCGCGTCCACGCCTTCTGCCAGCTCATATCCTTCTTCCAGTTCTGCCTTAAACTCATAGGTGCCTTCCAGTGGCCAGCGGCCTTCTTCGTCCTGCACATACTCCGTACAGGTCCAGTTGGTGATCTGCAGATTCTTCTCTTCCCAGTCTTCGCCGTCTCCCACCTGGGCGATGATGGCCTGTGGTAAATACTCGGTGACTTCTGTAAAGGATGGCTGGGCTTCCTCAGTGATTCCGGTCAGCTCCAGCCTGCCATCAAGCAGATTTTCCTCCGGATCAGACCATGACCATGACAGGAGCTTCGTCTGTGGAACCGGTCGGATTCCTCCCCATACTGTATTCCCAAAAGCTGTCGATATTGCCAACGTCATCGCCAGCCAGATTGCCGCTGATTTTCGTGTGTTTTTCATTACCACAACGTTCCTTTCTGATTTCTTTTCAAACTTAATATACGCTCATAAAGTTAGTCTATTGCTCTGCTTTCATTATTTAACCTGAATTATTCACAGCTGTGCCGTGAAAGTGATCAAAAAGAATCTTTAAAATGCTTTTTTCTCAGCACCAAAGCCATACAAAGCATTGATGCGAACAGGAGCAGACATACTTCTGTAACAGGAGCCTCTCCTGTTTTCGGAGGTGTCAGGCCTGTATTATTCTCTGCTGTTGTTTCGGACGATGTATTACCGGATGGCGTATTTCCGGATGGTTCAGTCCCGGATGACCCTGCTCCAGAAGTTCCTGCATCTTCAAGTGCAGGAATCGTAACTGCAGGTTTTGTTGTAGCACAGATACTGCATTGTTCATGCTTAGATCCAGCCACTCCGACTGCCGCCGGTATATCAATGACCCATTGCCAGTCATGTAATCCGGTTGCCGGGATTTCTCTTGCAGACTTACTGTTGCCGCATCTTGAACAATGAATTGATTCACTGCCGCTTGTGCCACATGTCGGAGCAACATCTACCGTATAATCGGATTCCCAGGCATGTCCACCGTAAATATCCTCACATAGATTTCCGGAAACTGCAGTCGTTGTTCCTGCTTCTACCGGAACAGCGGCTTCGTCACCCTCACCATATGCTGCCAGACCAGGATTTTTCTCGCTGTCAAAGGAACAGTCTGTATAGGTGCCTTCCGTATGTGTTCCAACAAATCCTCCGGCCTTATAGTCTGTGCTGGCTGCAGTCACCTTTCCTGCAACATGGCATTTATCCAATATTGCACTACCTGTTGCACCTGAAGTGCCGATTTCTCCGACAAATCCGCCCACTCTCGGATCCCCTTCGGTTACTGAACTTGTCACATCACCGAGTGCAGCACAGGAAGAAGCTTTTCCTTTCTCCATGTATCCTGCAAATCCTCCGGCACGCCAGTCGCTTGCAACAATATCAACTTCTGCAACGCAATTTTTGAAAGTACTCATTGTTTCTGGATCAGCTTCCTGCGCATATCCCACAAAGCCTCCGATTGCCCATAATCCTGTGACTTTTCCGGTTACTTTGCAATTCGTATAAGTGGAACTGGCATCTATTCCCACAAAACCACCTGTATTATCACCGCCTTCGATTTTAACATCTGCCTGGCAGTTATCTACCGTCGCACGACATACCTCTCCGATCAGTCCGCCTGATATCATTGTCTTTCCCACTTTTGTATTTGTAATTGTTCCTGATACGGAAATATTATCAAAACGAATCGTATGACCAAAATTTGCTATTACATATCCGGCTAAAATGGCAGAACTACTTCTTCTCATTCCCTCATCCGTTGCATAAATTCTGGCATCCACAATGTTGAGATCTTTCGCACCCACATTTGTTGCAGTTCCTGCATTATCTCCTATATTCCCAAAAAGTCCCGCACTGTTTTTTTCTGTACGCTCGTCTACAATAAGACCTGTGATTGTCTTTCCGTTTCCATCCAGAAAACCTGCAAACGTTTTATTCTCGCTTGCTCCGTTCTCATACCACTTCCATACGCCGATTGGATTCCATCTGTGTGCAGACAGATCGATATCATTTTCCAATCTGAAATACACATCCTTATATACTGTTACATTATCTTCCACATCTTTTGCAACCTTAGCAAGCTGTGCTCCGTCTGTGATCAGATACGGATCTGTTGCCGTACCGCTTCCGCCTGCAAATTCTGTTGCCGCATTGTCCCTCCATGCTGTTGCCGGAACTTCGTCATCTGCCAGAACCGGCATCTGCATGAATAACACTGCGATAAAACATATAAGCATTGCTCCTACATACTTAATTTTCTCTTTCATACCAAATACCTTCCTTTATTGTAATTCACCTAAATATTTTGTAAAAATATTTCATATTAGCTTATTTTATCTTCAAAAATAGCATAATTCAATCCACCTGGCTCAAGCGGTTGATTTTCGGCTCAAGTGGTTTTTTTCTGTTGTTTCTTGTTTTTTATCCGGAATTCATCTATTATGAAGTCAGATTATTTTTACGAAAGAGGGATTTGCCATGAGGATTGCACTGGTTGACGACTGTCTGGATGATTTAAGTATTATGCATCAGTTTCTTGCAGAGGCATTAGATACGGACTCTGTCATTACAGAATTTCATAATGGAGAAGATTTTTTACAGCACTGGAGTGCAGATACTTTCGATCTGATCGTTCTTGATATTTATATGGAGCAGTTAACAGGGATCGAGACCGCACGGGACATACGGGAAACGGATCCGAATGTCTGCCTTGTATTTGCCTCTACAAGCAATGAATTCGCGAGTGAAAGTTATGAGGTGAATGCCTGCTATTATCTTCATAAACCTTTTTTGAAGCAACAGGTTCTTGCAATGCTTGACCGGATTGGTCAGCAAAGTCATGAGGTTTCACGTACCGTCCTTCTTCCGAATGGAAAAAAGGTACTTTTACGCAGCATTATTTACGCAGATTACGCCTCTCACCGGGTAACTTTGCATTGTAAAAAAGATGAAACGATCACCCTGCGTGTACCTTTTCAGGAGATCGAACAGCTTCTGTGCCACTATTCCTATTTCTATAGTCCATGCAAAGGGATTGTCGTTAATTTTTATGAAGTGTGCGGTCAGCCCGGTACGGTATTTTCCATGTCTGATGGCTCACTGATCCCGATCAGCCGCCGGAAATCCGCTGATGTACTGTGTGCTTACTCATCGTTTTGCTTTGATAAGATCAGAAAGGAGATGCCATAATGCTTCCACCACTTTCCCACATTTTTGAAATCTGCCTGTACTCCCTGCTGAACTTTTTCCCATTTTTGATATTTGCATTATATCCGTTCCGGGATGATCTCCGTTTTTCACGCACGAAAACCGGACTGTTGATTGTCGTCCTCACGTTTCTTCAGATTCTGTTCGGACTTCTTGCCCGTTTTTCAACCGGAAATATCTCTGCCATATTGTCTTTGATCAGTACGCTTTCTTATGCAATTTTTTACTTTGCTGCCATCAGAAAATCACCCGGCCAGCTTTTATTCGTACTGCTTATGATTTCGAATATTGCCAATCTGACCGTCATTACCGCAAAGTGTCTGGAAGGGCAGTTCTTCCCAGATTTTGCTCTTTTGCCTTACCGTTATTCAATGTCTTTGTTTATGGTGATCGCTGAAATTTTTATTTTAATACCGATCTTTGTTTTTCTGAAAAAAGTGATCACTCCTGCGATTTCCTGCTCACAGTCTTTTCATGAGTGGCGTTATCTCTGGCTGATCCCGGCAACCTTTTACCTGATCTGGTATTATATGGTCTATGGCAATTCGTCTTTATCCGGGCTTGAGATCGCACTAAATCCCAAAAATATCATTGTATCTGTCTTTATCAATGCCGGAGCACTTCTTATTTATTCCATCGTTGCCAGATTGATCATAAATCAGGAACAGATTTTAAAACTGCAGCAGCAAAATCATCAACTGGAATTGCAAACTGTCCAGTATGAAAAACTTCAGGAAAGAATTGAAGACGCCCGCCGTACAAAACATGATCTGCATCATCATCTATCTGTTATGCAGGCTTATTTGGTGAAAAAAGATTATGAAGCCTTAGCTTCCTATCTGGAACAGTATTGTAAGCAGTTACCGGATCATTCCCCGATCACCTTCTGTGAAAATATCTCTGCAAATATAGTTCTGTCCTATTATGCACAGGAAGCAGAGCGTCTTGGTATTGCTTATTCTGCAGTTGCGAGTATTCCGGCATCCTGCCCGATTGAAGCCAATGATCTTTCTGTTCTTTTTGGAAATCTGCTTGAAAATGCAGTGGATGCCTGTGTAACTTCTAAGACAACTGCACGAAGCATCGTTGTCCGGGCAGTTTATAAAAAGGGTTCTCTTTGTATTGCGATTGACAATACTTTTGATGGTAAAATTATGCAGGATCCGGATGGAACTTTCTCATCCACCAAGCATGCCGGCAAGGGATTAGGTACTGTTTCCGTCCGGACAATTGCTTCGAAATATCACGGCACCTGCCGCTTTGACTGGAAGGATCAGATGTTCTATGCATCCGTGATCTGCTTTGAAAAATAAAGGATTTTGATTGTTTTTGTTATTTGTTAATTTATTTTGCCGCCATGAAAACCTTATTTCCCTTACCTTCCATACGTTCTTTGTCGTTGCAGACTAGATGAATGTGTTAAAATTTTTCAAATTAGGGTAATAATCATCCGGGTGCTACAAATATATCTGCTCATCAGTTTCCACGCAATAGCAAGACATAGCACCACCTTTTTCTACAAATGGTGCTCCGGTATCAATACACATATAGCCGGTTGCTCTGTAGATATGGTTGCTTTCATCATCATTTAGATTCATTACCGGAACATGTCCTACAATCAAAAACTTATCTAAACGGTTAAGGTCATATTCTTCCATACGGTGGATATCGTCGGATAATAAAAAATCGTATAAATTTATGTCCGCCGCTGCCTCAATCGATTTTACAACATTAATTGTTTTACCCTTATTAAATATTATGCAATTTGCAGAAAGTCCGGAATGAGTAACAACTGTTTCACCATATTTTGTCCGGATTTCCTCATAAATAGGAAGATTTTTAAGGAAAAGATACAGATTTTCTTTCGATTCTTTCGTCATCTTATTAAGACTTTTTATTGTGCCTGCGCCACCAAATAATTTATAAGTAAAATCATCCAGTTTTCCATCAAGATAGTTCAGACAAAACATTTCATGATTTCCCATAAGTATTTTCATTGAACCTGTTTCAATGTACGGTTCTATATATTTAATCAGTTCAATTCCATAATTACCACGGTCAAGAACGTCGCCTGCTATTATCATTTTATCTCGGATTCCGTCAAAATCTATTTTTTCAAGCAGGTTTTTAAACTCTGTGATTTGTCCATGTATATCTGAAATAACGTAATGCATAGTGAGTCTCCTTTAATATGGAATTATTATAACATATACGGATTGTGAATTTAAAGCAGATAGCGTATGAAGATGGCTATTATAAAGGTGAAGCTACAGGCAGAGCTGAATTTGTATTGTCAATGTTTAATTCCGGTAAAACTCCGGAGCAGATTTCCGACTTCTGCGGATTGGACTTAGATTATGTTGAGGACATTATTAAATCATATTAATTGATGTAACCTCAAAATGTATTTTTCATAAAAATAACCCCTCCGAAAATATGTTCATACTCTGTTTCCGAAGGGGTTTGAAATTTGTATTATTGCAAAATTTTCTAAGAATATTTTATTTTGTATTGATGTGTAAACGCAGTTGTTAATTGCCAGTTGTCATAAGACACCTTTCCATCATTCTTTAGTCTGCCTAAAACGATACCCGGATCCCTTTCTATTAACTTTGCAAACTTCCTAATTGAATCCGCATCAAATCTGCCTGACTGAATAAATGTCTGATACTTTTCGGGAGGAATTAATTTATCTGCAGCATACCTATCCGCCGCATCCTCATAACCTTCTTCATCAAAAGTAATTCCATAATCACCATTTATGATATGTCCTATTTCATGAAAAAGCGTAAACCAGAATGAATCTGAATATAATCTTCGGTCATTTACCATGAGAAGAATATTATCCCCGATCTTTTTTGTCGCTCCATTTGTCTTTGAGCCCGGAAGATTAGGCAAAACAACAAATATAACTCCCGCCTCTCTAAACTTTTCACGTAATATAGGATAAAAGCCTTTATGATTATTGGTTAATGACAACGCATATTCCGAAGCAGTTTCAAATTTACTTCTGCTAAACTTAGGTGCATCAATTGTTCTTGCTTTATTAATTGCAATCTGAACCATAATATTTGCTTTAATAATATTGCCGTCATTCATATTTTTCCCACAATTTCTAAAGCTTACTGCCATATCTCTTTTCTTAAATACTGTCAATGTAGAAACCTGTAAAAAACTTCTTACTACATCAATCTGTTCATTTATTTTTCTAGGCAAATCAGGCATTCCAAAATACTTCTTAAAATAACCGTAATCAAGTTCTTTAAAAACTTCCTTTTCCAGTTTTATTTCTTTCTGATAATCCATTTCAGCAATAAGTGTGTCATATGTCTGCTGTAAATTAAGCCAATAATTAATGCTCGTTCCAAGCATTCTGGATAACTTCATTGCTATATCAACAGACAGGCTCTGCTCTCCTCTCACTAAGTAACTCAAATTCTTAGGCGTTGTATCCAGTCTTTTCGCAAAATCTTCCTGTGTCAATCCACTATCTTCTATAATCTCTTTTATATAATATCCCGGATGAAATGCAATTTTATCATTATATTCAACATAACTACTCATAGTGTTTGCTTACCTCCGTTATTTCTACTATTCTAACTATTCCAGATATCTCATCTATATTACACGGATTATAAGGTTCCTTCATCTCATCAAGGGGTTGTAGAATAATTCTCCATGGTTCCCTTCTCGTCTTGACATCTATTGCAAAATATCCCTTAAGCTTCCCACGTAATTCATGAAACCTAAATCTAGTTTGCACAATTATATCTCGTAAAGTATCCGCATTCTCTAATGCGTTTACTCTAGAATGTAAACATGTTGCCAATGTTTCATCTCCACCAAACAGTTTCTTAGCTGTTTTAACACTTGTGCATTGCCCTTTAACTTTATCATTTTTGTACTCAATTTTAAGCACATTTTTCCTCCTCTCAGCAATATTACCTATCGGGTAATTTAATATTAATCATGTATCACTATTTTGTCAATATTTATTTCTCATTTTCTATGTCAGTTATTTTCAATCTTATTATTTTATCGTCAATTTTAGAAATAGTCTCCTGCATTTTGCTGTCTGTAACTTCGGCATATACATTCATTGTGGTACTAATATTACTGTGCCCCATTACTTCCTGTATAACCTTAATGTTATTTTCATTTTCACATAACCTTGTGCAGAATGTATGTCTTAAGTTATGTACTGAAAATCGTCTTATTTTATTTTGATTGTCCCTGTTATATCGATTTATAATTCTCATTATTGCCCTGTTCAAATCCATAGGTTTATAAAGATGACCTTCTCTATTAAAAAAGATAAAATCTGAATATCCATCAATACTATAATTAGATTTTAATTTATTACGATATTCATCTGCTAAAGCCTGTCTTACAATACTAAGCATAGGAATCTTTCTATACCCGGCAAAGGTTTTAGGTGTTGTAATATGCAATTCACATTTTTCATTTATACCCGGCTTATATGTCACACTATGATTTATAGATATAAATCAGGAAATTATTTTGTTCTTCCTCTGTTAATGCACATCTTTTACCTCTTTTATGCCCATATATCTTCTTTAACTCTCTAATCACACCATCATCAGGATTTTTGCTTATAAGATTATCCCTTACCGCCATTGCAAAAACAGGGTGTAAAACATTATCCACAACACTGACGCTGCCTATTTTTAGTTTATTATCATATATTAATGAATTATAAAATAATCTAATATCCGAATAAGAAATCTTGCTTATCTTCATATATCCTAACTGTTTGTATACATATTTTTTATACATATAAATATAATTTGCTCTTGTGGTCGATTTAAATTCCATCTTACATTTAATGTATCTGTTAAACAAATCATTAAGAGCATAAAAGTTAGCATCAGCCGAATTAATTCCATCCATTATATCTCGACGAATCTGTTTTTCTTTATCTCTTAACTCATGCAGTGTCCATGCACTCACTTCCTTTTGCTTGCCTGATATTCTGTAAATATACCTATATCGACCATTTGTCCGCTGGTATTCTCCATCTTTTAATACCTTTCCATACGAATCTTTTCTATTCATAATTTTTACCTCTTATAATTTGTAATTAAGCGTAAAACTGCCTACTCCTGAAAGAAAAGGATACACTTTTGAAGGCTGGTATACCAGTGTCGACGGCGGAAGCAAGGTAACCGAGAAAACGGTATGCAACAGTACCAAGGATGTAACTGTGTATGCGAGATGGTCCAATACAGAATATACGGTTAATTTCGATGCAAACGGTGGAAGCTGTTCAACAGGAAACATCGGAGTAACCTATGGTTCAGATTACGGCAGTCTACCTGATGCATCCAGAGCTTTTTATACTTTTGCTGGATGGTATACGAGTGCAAACAGTGGGACTTATATATCATCAAACAGCACGTATTATGAAACGAATGATATAACCTTATATGCGCACTGGAATGAAATATCCGTAAAGGATATAAGCGGTATACCTGAAAAACAAACAATTGGTGTTGGCGAAGGATTCAGTGTGTCGGCAAGAGTATACCCAAGCAACGCAACAAACAGACATATAAGCTGGTCAAGCAGTAACTCCGGTGTTGCACAGGTTGACAGAAATGGAAATGTATCCGGTAACGCCAGAGGAAGTGTTACCATAACTGCCGAATGCGGTGGAATAAGAAGGTCATTTACTGTTACAGTGAAAAATGTCAAGTATGGTTATGACTTAAGCAAAGGAGAGGTCCGATTTGAAAATATAATGTATACTCCGTATATAGGTGAGGGTCAAAATGCAGATTTACATATAGGGTTCATAACCAAAGATACAGTTTCCGATGGACAATTATTCGGAAGCAATTCAGGTAATGATGGAGATATATTCATTTATATCGAAAATAGTAAACTGGTTATCAGAAGTTACGATAAAAGTTCTTCTGATCAAGCCACAAAATATTACACTATAGATAAGACACTAAAAGCAAATACTGAATATACGTTGCTTATTACCCCTTCAAGTACATGGGGTGACCGTGGCCTTGCATACAATCTGCTTGAAAATGGTAAATCGATAATAAATCAATGGGTTTCAGGAGCAGTAAATAAATTTCACAGTTATACGGGAGGAACATATCTCCCCGGACATGATGGATGTTATGCACCATATAAGGGATCTGCTAATGTATATCTTACATACATCTATTCAATATTTATAACTGCAGGTAATTTCTCCTATAATCAAGTGAAAGTCACATCCACATTTAACGGAAATGGGATAGTAAACTCAGCTTCAGGAAAAGGAATTATTAATAATTACTCTGCAATTAAAAAAATTTATTTGGAATATTAGATAAACTTGGAGGCTCTAAAATAAAACTAAAGGTCCGAACCATTACGGCTTTGGACCTTTGTTTTGTTAGTAACGAACCCCCGTCCTTGAAGCCATTATGACTTCAAGTCGCTTGGCAGTTAATAACTATAGTTTACACTTCGTGAACTGTATACAGGATAGTCCTGAGTATATGAATATATGTATTCATATGTACGTTTTTTATAAATATAGTTGACTTCTTTAAGCCACCATATATTCCAGCCACGCGACCCTGAATCACAATATTGCTTCTCATCAAATTTATATTGTGTGTAATTTTTCCCTTTATCTTCAATATAATGATTGGATGGTGGCAGTGTAGATACAGTTTTTTCATCATAATGACTTCTAACTCCGTTTGAGACGGAATCGACGCCCCAATTCGCTTTTATATCTGGCATTTGGTACAAATTGTGATAATGAAATATTTTGTATTCCATACCTTCAAAACTCCACTCTGTTCCTAGACCATCATCCTCTGGGAGTTCATGTGTAAATCTGTAACCAGATTCCCATTCGCTAAATCCGTTTTTGCTCTTTCCTATCAATGTCCATCCACTTAATGATGGATTATTTGTATTGATTTTGCGGGTTCTTCTTGATGTTTTTACCTGTCTATTATCATTCTCTCCGACTGCAGATTCAGAATATTCGCTCCAGCTTCCATAGCTGATACTTATGTTCTTTCCGGCACTGTAAGTATGTCCCATATAATCGAACGAAGCAATTATGGTAGTATGGGCATTTGAGCCTTTGTTCTTGTTAAAAGCAACGTATCCATTATTAACGGTTGCAACAGATGTATCTGATGATGACCAGTTAATAGATATGTTTTCCTGATTTCCGACATCATAAGAGGCGGTTAATTGTGATGTACGATTGCCATTTGTACCACCATTAATTGATATGCTTGGCGTTTTTACACTAATCAGGTATGAATAATTTTTTCCACCAAATGACAATGTAACATTCTTATTTCCTGCCGAATTCATATCAGGGTAGTTTTTACCAACTCTGCTATCATCAGCTGAAATTTCAGCGGTACTTCCATCATTATAGGTTGCAGTTATTACGGCACCCGCAACTTTGACTGTATCGCCAATATAATACGTTGTTTCGTTAGCATTTTTGCTTAATGTAATATTAGTTACATATATTTCAGCCCATCTCGCATACAAAGTAGCATCCTTTTCATCCTTGCAGACAGTGGATTCTGTAACCCTGTTACCGCCGGAAGCACTGGTATACCAGCCTTCAAAAGTGTATCCTTTTCTTTCAGGAGTAGGCAGTGTGCCATATTCTTTGTCATATTCCGCCTTTATCGAACGCTCACTAAGAGTACCGCTTTGTGGGTCTAATGTAATTGTAATTGCCTTATTTGACCAATATGCATACAATGTATGTTCTTTTTCATCTGTTACTATATCAGTTTCAAGAACTTTTTTACCACTTCCATTTGCTTTAGTATACCAGCCCATAAATGTGTAACCGGTTCTCGTTGCCAGTTTTTTGCCATACTCAGTTCCAAGATTATACTTAACACTTGCATCTCCTTTAACACTTCCACTACCTGCGTCATAGGTAACAGTTACACTTTTAACTGTCCAATGTGCGTATAATGTGTGCCTTTCACCGGTTGACATTACATCACTTGACGTTACTTTAGTGCCACCATTTTTATCTGTATACCAGCCATCAAAAGAATAATATTTTCTTTCAGGAGTTGGGAGACTGTATTTTTCACCCATAGCAATATTGGTAGAAGAAGTTCCTACTTTTCCTCCATTTGCGTCAAAAGCTACTCGCACATAAATTCTTTCCCATCTTGCATAAAGTGTCTGGGAATTTACATTATTTACTTTAGTATCAGCTTCTACCTGCGAACCTGATTTTTCCGCTGTATACCAGCCAAGGAACTTATGATACTGCATTGTTGGTACAGGAAGTTCACCGTAGGTTTCTGTATAATATACCGTTCTTTCTGATTCCGGACAAGTTCCGCCTAAAGAATTAAATTTAACGGTTACAGGCTGTTTTCCAAGGCTCACTGTAAGAAGTATCTTAGTACCTCCCTTTTGTGAACTGCCTGCCTGTGGTGCCTGTGATATTACTAAACCTGCTGCAACATTGTTGTCGTAGATTTCATTTTTCTCAACTTTGAGGTTTGCTGATGTAATCATTTCAGTTGCTTCATCAAAATCCTTGCCAACAACGTCAGGTACATTAATAAGTGCTTCATCCGATACTACAGTTATTGTAATTTCATATCCTTTATATACTTTTGCACCTTTTTCTTCACTCTGTTTGATTACTGTTCCAAGTTCATAATTTTCGTCATAAATATAATCAACTGTCACAACCAATCCAAGTTCATGAAGTTTCTCTTCTGCATCTTTATGCTGTTCGCCTACAACATCAATCATATCAAATTTAGGCGGACCAGAAGATACAACAAGTGAAATTACATCTCCTGCTTTCGCCTGTGTTCCGGCTGCCACACTTTGGCTTACGACACAACCTTCTGCGACATTTTCATCTTCTTTATAAGTTATATCACAATCCAGACCACGTTCTTTTACTATGTTAATTGCTTCCTCTTCTTCAAAGTAAACAACATCCGGAACAATATATGACTGCTTTCCTTTAGATAAAACAATTTCTACTGTCGCATCTTTCTGTATTGCTTCGCCTTCTTTAACGCCCTGTGCAAGAACGTACATTGCATCATAATCTGCGTTATATTGATATTCCGAAACAATAAGAATAATTCCCTGTTTTTCACAAAGTTTTTTCGCCTCATCAAGAGAAATACCTACTATATCAGGCATAACATCTTCATCAAAACTGTAGTCTACGTCAGGATCTCTTCCCAATGACACTGTAAGGGTTACTACTGTTCCGATACTTGTTTCTGTTCCTCCCGCTATACTCTGGGCACATATGTATCCTTCAGGAAAAACACTGTCATAATCTTCTATTATTTCGTAAGATAATTCCATATCTTCGAGATTTTTTATTGCTGTATCTTTGTCAAAGCCCACAACAAATGGCATTGAAACGCTTCGTTCTCCCGCACTTATTACAACACCTAAATTGTAATTTATAGGAACAACGGAACCTACTGTCAGTTCCTGCATAAGAATACAGTCCTCTGCAATCTGGCTGTCATATTGTTTACCGCTCACGACAAGATTAAGGTTTTTCTCAACAAGTGTAGCCTGTGCCTCATCCTCAAGCATACTTACTATACGCGGCACTCTTGTCATTCCATCAGGTATATAAATATCTCGCGGTGTATGCTTTTTGAAGCCTATAACTCCTGTTAAAAATAATACAATAAGGGTTATTATTGACACTAATGCAGTCGGAACGGCAATTTTAACACCTAAAGGCCATTTTAATATATCTATCTTCTTGATTTTACCGTTTCTTCTGACTACTTCTTCCTCAGTTGTTAATTCCTCAATAAGCGTAGGCATATCCGGAGTTCTGTCTTCAATTCGCACATTCATTGCATTAAGTATTGCATTTTCAACATTTTTGGATATTGTCTTGCAATACTTACTAGGCGGTTCAAGCATGTCTTTTTTTCCATTTTCAAAATATGCTCTTCGTTCCATTGCGTCAGGTGGTGTTTTTCCTGTAATCATCTTATATAACACGGCACCTACTGCATAGACATCTGTATGTGGTCCCTGGTCTCCACGACTTCTGTACTGTTCCTCCGGAGAATATCCCGGTTTAATTATTACCGTAAGACTTCTGCTGTGACTTGTTGTCGCATATCTCGCAGCACCAAAATCTATCAGTTTAATCTGACTGTCTGTGGATATCATTATGTTATCAGGTGCAATATCTCTGTGTATAATGCCTGCCTGATGAACCGTCTTAAGAGACTTCATAATTGGCATCATCATCTGGATTGCAACTTTTTCAGGCAATGTTCCGTTTTCCTTTAAAAATTCTCCGAGAGTTACACCCTCAAGATATTCCATTATAATATAGGCGGTACCATTTTCTTCAAAGCAATCATATATTTTAACAATACCCTGCTCATCCTGAAATTTCGCCAGCCTTCTTGCTTCATCCAAAAACTTTTTCAAACCATCATTAAACTGCTGTGCTTTATCACCATTAAATACTGTCAGCTGTGGTTTACCTGGCATTCTTGTTGAAAATTCACTTGGAAGATATTCTTTAATTGCTACTCGTTTTTCAAGGACACTGTCCCATGCTATATATGTAACACCAAATCCTCCGTAGCCGACTACTTTACCAACAATATACTGTCCGTGCAAAATTGTTCCCGGTATCATATGGATGGCCTCTTCGGGCATAGAATTTTCTACATACCCACAATGAGGACATATATTTAATTCATCACTGTATGTTTCCATACATCCTAAACATCTTTTCATCATCATTCTCCTTTGTATCCAAAGTTATCTATTTCGCTAAGAATGTTCTTATAAAACTGTGCATCATCACCAATAAGTGTTTCAATAGCACCTTTATTAACCGGTAATTTAGTTTTATCTCCCAAATCACCTTGCATATACAAATAATCCTGTGCGGTAGGGTCCTCTATAAGATATGCTAAAAGCCTTTCAGCAACTTTTATCTCATCTTTTCCTGATATACCTGAGATACTCCAGTCACATCCTGCACGACATTGTACCTCATCACCTTCAAGTGTAATATGTTTACACTTACCGGTCATAGTCTCATATATTCCTTCAATGTCTTTACTGCTGCCAAAATATATTGCACTTTGTCCCGAAACAAATGCTTCTTTGCCATCTTCTATTTCTCTGTATTTGCCAAAATCCACTTTATCGTTGTAATACTCTATCCAATCATCATCTATTGAATAGGTAATTTCTTTATCATCCGATACTATTTCATTAATATCTTTCAGAAAATCTCCGTCAAATTCTGCTTTAGTTGTGTTAATAAATACTACAGGCATTACAAAGGATGTAGGTATCTGTTTTTCTGATTTATAATATTCTTCATAATTATTCAGAAAATATAATTTGTCGGTATCAACTTCCGAAATAACATTTCCAAGAGTTTCAGCATTAGATAATACAGCTTCGTCAATACCGGTACTTTCAAATAAATCCGGCAGATTATTTTCTTCTGCCGCCGCCTTTAATCTCTCCGAATATTCTTCTTTCGGAATTGCTTCATAGTTAATTTCCACATTGGAGTACATTTCCGTAAAGTCATTTAATGCCTGTGTTATACCTTTTGCCTTATGGCTTTCTTCCATGTTATCCGCATCGTCCATCACATACCATACATTTATCTTTGCATCCGGGAGGGTTGCTTCCCCTTTCTGTTTATTCCAATTTCTTGAAAAGTATGTGACAAGTCCGGCAACAATCAGTACCGAACTTGCAATCCCTATCCATCTGAAATTCTTTCTTCTTTTTTTTACGCTTTCCACAGAACGGACTTTTTTCTCGGATGTGATTGCTGCCATAAATTCATCAATAGTCTGATATCTTAAATGAATTTCAACAGACATTGCTCTCATTATCGCATTACTCAGATTTTCAGAAATTTCAGGAATCAGTTCATGTGGAGGTTGTACCTTATCCTCCATTTTTCTGTTGGTGGATTCATCCGGTTTCACTCCTACAACCATCCTGTACATGGTTGCTCCAAGCGCATATATATCCGTCCATGGTCCCTGTTTATTGACAGAATCGTACTGTTCTGCAGGTGCATAACCCGGCTTTAATACGATCGACAATGTTTCGTTAGCTGAAAAACGTGCTGCGCCAAAGTCGAACAGTTTAATTTTTCCGTTACTTAACATATATATGTTATCCGGTGCTACATCCCTATGAATATATCCGGCTTTATGAATATCTTTTAATGCACCGCCAACAGAAAGTGCTATTGCTACCGCTGATTCGCCATCAATTCGGCCTCCATTTTCTTTAAGGAATTCATCCAGCGTAACCCCTACGAATAATTCCATAACAAAATATGCTGTGCTGTTTTCTTCAAAAAATTCCATAACATCAACAATATATGGGTTATCAAGAAATTTTGTAGCATTACGCGCTTCATCAAGGAATCTTTTTAATCCATCGGCATAGTCTTTATATCGTTTCCCTTTAAACACAACAACATCCTTTGTTCCAGGTGTTCTATATACCAGTCCCGCCGGATAGTATTCTTTTATCGCAACCATTCTCTCCAATTTGGTATCATACGCTTTGTATGTAATTCCAAATCCACCGAATCCAAGAACTTTACCTACAATATATCTTGATTGGAGCACAGTTCCTGCAAATAACATATACAATTCTTTTGGTGGTTGTCCCTCTGTATATCCGCAATATGGACATACCCCAAGGTCTTCATCATATTCTTCAAAACAATTATTGCATCTCATCATAAGCCTCTGATTTCGTCTATTTTCCTATATAGTCATCCCATGTAAACTCAGGACCGCAAAATGGATAAAACATAAACATAGCTTCCCCAAGCTGAATAATATCTCTTGATTTTATTTCTGAAAAAGTCATAAGAAGTTCATCGTTAAGATATACCATTCCGTTACCGTCGCCAGGCTGTATCAGAAAAATTCTTTTCTTTGGTTCATATGTAATAACTGCATGCTTATCCCTTGAAACTGTTGGCTCCGGTATCATTACATCCATTCCGGCTCCTCTTCCTATCATGTTTTTGCCTGCTTTAAGATTAAAACTTTCTCCCTGACATTCGTCTCCTTTAATACAAACAAGCCAGCCAACAACAGGTTCTGTCTCTGCATCTGCGTAAATACCCACAGTTTTTGCCGAGTCATAAGCGGCTGCCGAGTTGTATACCGGCTTCTGTATTACAGGCTCAGCATGTGGCACCAATTGTGGAATAGGTGTTTCATTCTGAAAAGCACTGCTTGAGTTTTTCTGGGTATATTCAACACTATGTATTTTTTCTTCGCTCTCTTTAACCGGCTCCATTGCAATAGTCTCAACTCCTGTTGAAGTTCTGACGCCCGTTGTTATATGGTTGTCATCAAGCTTAACCGAATTAGATATTACGTCTGTCATTGCCTGAGTCGCACACTCATCATTATTAATTACAGGTTCATAATTTTCTTCTTTCTTAACATTTCCAAACGGCCATTTTTTCTTTTCTTTATGCTGTTTTTTTTCTACTGCATCCTGCATCAATAACTTTTCATCGTCTTCTTTAGTTGCTGCGGGATAACCGCAAACCGGACACACACTATATTTTTCTCCGTCGAAAAAGTGTAAATCCGGTCCTGAACATCTTGTCATTTTCATATTTTTATCTCCTTTTTATCTTATTCTGCATATTGCTACTGTTGTATTATCCTGATTTTTTCCTTTGGCAAATAAAGCGGCTTTATGTATCAGTTGCTCTGCCATACTCTTTACATCCCTGTTTTTCAGTAAAATATCTTTTATCTCATTAATATTGAGGGATTTATACAAACCGTCTGTTACCGCCACTAATATGTCATTTTTATTCAGCTCATACAATTCCTTATTCAGGTCGTAAATTTCAATTCCACCCAGTCCGAAATAACTGCAAAGTGTGGACTTATCTTCGCTTAGTTTTAAATATTCATCATAGGATATTTTTTCTAGTCTATAATCATTTTCTGCCTTTAGAGCCACTGTATGATCTCTTGTTAATTGGGCAATGGCATTATTCCTTAAAAGATATAACCGGCTGTCGCCTACCGACAGGCAATACATTCCTCTCTTTTGCAATGCCAGCATTACACAGGTACTTCCTGCATGCATTTTCTTTCCGTCTTCGTTATGTAGATTGGAAATTCTAATATCAACTGAATCCATTGCATATATAAGAAAATCTTCATCAATTTTTTTCTGATTAATTCTCTGCCTATATAACCTGATTAACTCATTTACAGCTGTACCGCTTGCAAGTTTACCGCTTTCAAATCCACCCATGCCGTCGCATACAACCACTGCCGCATTTTCTTCCGATACATCAATCCCATAAGCATCTTCATTTTCTTTTCGCTCACCGATATCACTTACAATTGCTATTTCGTAATATTTATTTTTTTGGTATTCCATATTACCCAATCCATATTCCTATTGCGGAGTTGTTGTCCATATTCTTGTCTTTACCATTTTCATGTACAACCTCTGCCATTTTTTCAATCCATTCCTGTACGGTATTGCTTTTTTTAAGTATTTTACACATTTCTTTTTCTGTAATAAGTTCCCAAAAACCGTCGGAGCACATAAGAATGGCCTGACACTCATTAGTCCTCAATGGTTCTTCTATCTTGAATGCCGGTTCTTCCCATTCAATTCCCATTACCTTAAGTAATCTGTTTCTGTCAGGATGATTGCGAATATCCTTTTCTTTTATTTCCCTTGCCATTACAAGCATCTGAGGAACGCTGTGATCCAATGTGCGCTCCTTTACTTTATTCTTTTTGAAAACATAAATTCTGGAATCTCCGATATATCCTCTATATACGGTATCTTCTGAAATCAACACTGCTGTTGCAGTTGTCTTCATTTCGTCCTGTGCTTTCTGTGCTATTTGTTCGGAAAGGAGCATACTCTGTGCAACCATAAGTGTATCTGCGATAAACTGGTCAGGTTTACTGACTCCCGCGTGGTAACACTGGTCAAATACTTCCGTTACCATACCAGAGGCAACCTCCCCTTTTCCGTGTCCTCCAAGACCATCACACAACACATAGCATTTTTCTTTTCCATCCTCCAGTGTAATGCAGGAATCTTCATTTACTTTTCTTCCACCTACATTGGTGTACATATAACTGGTTATCATTGATTTTCTTCCCCTTTGCGTTTTTCTTCCATATAAGTATCTTTAATCTCAAACAGTTTTTCTATTCCTTCAAAGTCATCATCTCTGTAACCTTCAAAAACAACCTGTTCTATGTCGCTTCTCTGAAATCCAAAGTGTGCTCTTAAATCTATATTTCCTTCAGGATAAGGTACTCCGACATAATCAAAACAGACATCCGGATGTGCACCGTGGCTTTGAAGATAACCAAATATCATCATGTATTTTTTTAGATTTTTAACCTTAACTACTGAACCTATTGGTAATATTTTTTCCATCTAATGTACCTACTTTCCTAATCACTTCTGAAATATTGATTTGAACCCATCAACCATCAGTTCTACCCCTTCCATGTAGAAGTTACCAAATCCGCCGCTTTTTTTAACAGCCTCCTTAACTTCATCTACGGTCTGTCTGCCTATATCATAATATGCAGCTGCACCGGTTTTTCCGTTGGTATTTTCACGGTAATAATCCGTTACCACTTTCCCTCCCGGAATTTTATCGATTATATCAAATCCCGTATCAAACCCAACATCAAATGCTGCTTTAAATGTAGAACTGTAAATTAATTTCCCCAAGTTTTTTATATTAGGGTTATTCCAATATTCTCCATAGTTATCTGCAAAATTGTTTACCATATTTTTACCAAGGTCTTTAACCAGGCCTGCACCCGGTACAGAGCCCGCTGTTGCTGCAATCAAAACATCTTCCGCCATATCGATTCCTGTCTCTGCCGCCTTTTCGTAATTTCCTTGCTCCAAAGCATCTATATATTCAACTGTAGAATTAATATACTTAATTGTCTTTTGCAACGGCTTACTTATTCCTATTTTTTTTACTAATATGTCTAAAGGTCCGTCTTCTTCTGTTATTCCCAAAATTTGTGTTATATCGTTTAAATCTCCGTAAGCATTTACAGCATTGAGCCACTTATCATTTAAAAATCCGACACCATTTTTCAATGTTCCTGAAATAAAGGAAAAAGGAGATTTGCTAAATGCCAATTCATTTTTGGATACTATACCGCCAGTTCCTATTCCTGTTGCTAATGGAACATCCGACAAGTGTTCCTTCAAAATTTTTTTTACATTTCCTTCTGCTTCCGAAATATTATTTTCCACTGAAATTATATACAGTCCCAGTTTTTGCATGGTATTTTCAAGTCCCGTAAGACGTTCAACTACTTTTCTCAGCCTGTATTCAATTGAATTTTTATTTAAAACATTTACATCAAGTCTATTAATGTTTTGACTTACAACATTTTTTGCCTGACTGAAATAGTCACTTTTGATAATGTTTATTTCTTTTTCTGTTTCACTAATTAATCCCAAATCAATATCAATACCTGACATTTCTGATTTCCCTCCTTATGTTTCTTTTACTGCAATAAGGACATTTGCCATATTCGGCTTCATATTTGTTGTCGCATCTGGAGCAAAATACTACTCCGCTTATATTCTCTTTACGTCTGTTTTTCTTAAAAAATGAAATCAAAAACAAAACTAACGTTATTAAAACAATAATTGCCACAATTATTACAGCTATCCAAAGAACAATTTTACCGGCTCCTGATTTTGTACTCTCTTCTGATGCCTTAGTAACATAATCATAATCAAATCCCATTAGTCGGCAGCTCCTTTCACCGTAAGATAAAATTTATACATTTTGTCTGCGAATTTAACCTGCATGCCATTATGCAATTCAACAGGAATCCCTCTCTCCAGTTCTTCCCCATCTATATATGTATGATTTGTGGACCCCATATCTACCAGATAATAGATTCCGTCAACATATGATATGTATGCATGATGTCTGCTTATATGTGTACTGTTCACTACCAGATCGCAATCTTCATTTTTTCCTATAACATATTTTTGAGAAACTATATCAATTTTTTCTCCTGTATCCATATCCAGTAACTGAGCGAATTTTAATTTTTTCTCTTTAATATTTCCATATTCCTGCACTCTCTCTTTTTTTTCTGTTGATGATATCTTTTTTATCAATTCCTTAAATTCATACATGGAGAAATTAATTTTCTCTTTAAAATAAGACAAGTATTTCGTCACATAGTCTGCATTTTCTGACCTTGTAAATACAACGTAATAAGGAAGGTTTCTTAAAAAATCTAAAGTTTCATCCTTTTTTTCAATTTGTATTAACGGCAGGTAAATGTATTTAATTTTTTTAACCTTTGGATTATAAAATACGTAATTCATATTCAAAACAAGATTATTTTTCTGCATATATTTTGACTCTAACTTGTCAATTAATATCGGTAAATCTAATGCTATGTTAGTAAAATCTTTTTTCTTAATGCCTACTGATATTGCATCCATAAAAGGTACATATCCGGTTAAGTCATAAAACAACTTAACCTTATTACCTACTGTAGTTATGGTTGGTGTTATCAATTCCTGCAATTCACCGGAATTAAGTATTTCGATTTCTCTTCTGTTTAGCTTTATATTTTTCTGGCACATAACTATTACTTTGTCATTCTTTCGATATACCTTAAATTTACCTGCCATAATAAAATACCTTTCCTATTTTCTTTTGCTTTTTTTACTTTTCTTATTTACTTTAGTAGATTTCTTATTGGATACTTTCTTTTGAATTTCTTGCTGCGAGGCTTTTAATCTTGCTTCCTGCTCAAGTCTTTCCTGTTCTTCCCGCTCCTGCTGTGCTTTTAATTCAGCTTCTTTCTTCCTTTGAATTTCTTCCTGACGCTTCTTTTCAGTCTCCTGACGTTTAATTTCCGAAGCCGTCCTGTCTATGAGCGATGCTATATCCATTATCTCCTGATATATACTTTGAATTTCACCGTTTAAATTGCCGAGCATATTATTGACACCCGGCAATGACGGTGACTTAACGCCTGCTTTTATATCTTCTTTAATTTGATTAATTTTTCTCTGAGACTCAACAAATTCAGAAGCTTCCTGCCTTAATGCTGATGCTATATTTTTTGCCGCTGTATCATTAAAATCCATCTTGTCACCTTTTCTATTCAATAACATTAACAGAACATACTGCCCTGTACTTACCGTCTGATGTCTGGGCAACAATGCTGACTGTTCCTTCCGATATTCCCTTTACTTTTCCATTTGTGACTGTCGCGATTGAACTATCCTCTGAACTCCATTTAATATCCTTTTCTTCATATCCTTCAGGAATATTTTCAACTTTTATTGTTACTGTTTTTCCTGCATCTACTTTCTGTGCAATATGATCTAATGAAAGATAGTTTCCGATTCCCGATTCATCCTCGGTCTTGTCAGGTTTTTTAACTCTGTATGTTATTGTATAAATATTAAAGTCATCACTGTACAGCTCCTGTTTAGCACATAAATTTCCAAATCCGCTGCCGCTTTCTTTTCCTTTATCAATGCTGTCCTTATCTGAAATTATGAATTCACCTGAGATAAACTTTCCAAGTAAGCATTTCTTTGTTTTATTGAACTCTATTTTTATGACAGGCATATATGCGTAAACCTTTATATCCATATCTGCCTTTTCTTCACAAACAAGTTCATCACCATCCATATACGCGTTGGTATTAAAAGTTTCTTTTGCTGAGGCATCAACTAATGCACCTGCTTTTAATCTTAATGAGATTATATCTATTCCAAGAGCCTTTACTGCTACAGCTACTGCTGCTCCTGCCTCTATTGATGCCTTAACCTCTGCGTCTGTAGTAACCTTGCAATCATTACTTTTCTTTACATCTTTTTTCTCATTTACTTCTAATTTACTATTGACATTTATTGTTGTTTTAACTGATACTTCACCGTTTAAATCAGCGTATAAATACAAGTCAAGATCAACTGATGCTATTCCTACAGTTACAATTGGAATCGTGGCAATTTTGACTTCGGTATTTAGTTTTCCGGTTATAGATAAACTATTTACAATTTCTCCTGATACGCTGACGGACGCACGTTTAAGTTTTAAAATCTTATCGATTTTTACATCCGGCGTTACCTTAAAATTTTTGACTTCAATACTGCCTTTTATTGTATATCCTGAACTAAATGGCTTGGATGGGGCAATAGCATTATCACTTGATTCCTTTAACTTTTCCAATATTGCATCATCTTTTATAAGTCCATTTGAAAAATTTTTAAGCATATCTGCAACATTAGTATTTGTAAGGTCTTTTCCCGTAATATTCATATCTTTAAAGGCATCTGCAACTTCCTGTCCCACATCTGCCATTTCAAAATCCGCTTCTATACGTGGATCACCTGTTACGGCTTCTTTGTGACTAAATGACGGATAACCATTGCTGTCAATTACAACACCTACACTGTTTCCATCTTCATCCTCAAGTGTCTTATTTGCCGATGCCGTTGCTTTAGGCGGTTTATCCGAGCTTAATTCAACCTCGAACTTAAATCCTTTTTTTGTTTTTTTCTTTATTGCATCATTTTGTATATATGAATATTCGTCCTGACTATTTATAATACAATTTGAATAATCAGCTTCAGGTAAGTTAAAATATGTTGTTTCCGCCGAATTATCATCTTCGATTGGAGTTACTTTTATACCATCTTCCGGAATTATGTTCTCGTAATCAGGGCAGTATGTTCCTTCTATATCAACTGATTCAATTACATCCTCTGCATCCGGAATTTCTGTAACAATCGTATAAGTTCCGTCTCCATTGTCTTTTTTAGATACAACTTTAAGTGCAACCTGTCCACCTGTTCCATTTTCAGAATCTATTATAAATACATCACTTTGTTCTAATTCATCTGCAACTTTTTCACTAACTGTATATGTACTGTCATTTACTAATGTGATATTATCTTCTTTACTGTAATCCTTAATATTTTCAACTAAATCTATATCACATACCTGATTGGCATTATCTGAAAAGTATAATGCCTGCGTTAAGGCAATAATATTATCCGCTTCTTCCGGAGTTATTCCCTGCCTTAATTTTTCCTCTGTATTATCCTCTTCATTAAGGATTTTATATTCTACCGCCTTATTTAATATTTCTTCATTAGTCATATCCACATCAGCGGCACTTAAAATCATTGTTGCTGAACTTACCGCAAATCCTAATGTGGCTACCTCATCTTTTTTAAACTCTTTTTTATCTGTTGAAATTACATTCCATTCGTAACACGACTGGACATAAGGAAATATCTCTGAATCAGATGGAACATCAGTAAAATAAGGAACTTTTTCATTATATTCATCCATTCCCCAGATTGTACCGATTGCTTCTACCCACGCACCTCTGGTAATGTACTTAGATGTGTCGTCATCAGTATTAACCTTTTTTGTACCACATCCTGAAAATGCAGATACCACCATTATCATTGTGATTATTAGTGATACAATCTTTTTTAACTTCTTCATAACGTACCTCCTGAATTCTTTCTAATACTTTGAAGTAAGCTTGCCTGCTCCGCTTTGTGCCGTATCCTGTGCAACATCATATGCCTCTGCTGCCTTTGCAAGGAAATTTACATAAGAAATAAAATTGTTATATAGATTCTTGAAATTATCCCTAAATCCCTGAATTTTTTCGTTATATTTACGTGCATCTTTTCCAAGCCATTGTTCGTAACCAAATAAATCGTCTACAATGCTGTATATTTTTTCATATATTGTCTTGTAATTTTCTGCTTCCTGTTTGATGGATTTACTGACTTTCTCAATGGAAGCTGATTCGACACTGATTTTTGTTGCCATATTAATACCCTTCTTTCCTTGTATTGTTTACCTGCCCTATTCAGGCAGGTAAACATATTATAATAACGTTATTTAAAATTAAGCTCATTCGTTGCTTCATTAATAGACTCTTCTGTTCTGCTATATCTATCTGCCGTTGTTGACAAAAATTTGCTATAATCATTTACAATGCTTTCAAATCTTTCAAATACAGGAGTCATTTTATTCATAATTGATAACATATTACTGGATGCATCACTCTGCCATGATTTTTCAAGGCTATTAACCTGTCTCTGTATACTATCCACAGCACTTCTAAGATTACCTGCTTCTGTTTTTATTTCTCCACTCTTTAAATTGAGTTCATTCCAATCAACATTAATATTAGCTGCCATAATTTTCTTCTTCCTTTCAATTAATAATCCGTTGTTAATTTACCGGCCTCGGTTGTTATGTCATCCTGTGCCGCATCGTAGGCCTTTTTAGCACTGTTTAAAAAGGTAATATACTTTGTAATATTTTCATCAAGGTCATCAAAGTCACCTCTAAATTCCTTTAACTGGCCTGAAAACTTATCACTGTCAACACCTTTCCAAGTATTATTCAGTTCTTCATCAATGTCATACAACCTATGGTATGCTCCTTGATATGCCTGCTGATATTCCTCAATTCGACTTTTGACACTTTCTATTTTTTCAGTGTCAACCATAATTTTAGTTCCCATAACTAAAGTCTCCTTTCTTTTTTTATATTAATAACAGTTCAGTACCGTCTGTAATCCCGGCCTGTTTTACTGTTAAATTAATATCAATGAGTTCTCCTGTTGTTCCGTAACACAAAATTGCCCCTGATGGATTGAAATCCTCATCAACAAGCGTATCAACCGCCTGTATAAGTAAGTTGGTCAACTTAAAAACCGGTATTTTTTCAGGTATTTTTACTTCGTAATGCGTACCGGCTCCCGGAACATTTACATCTACAATTATTCTTTGCATACTACACGCCTTTCACTTTCTCGTATTGCCTTACTGGTTTGATTATTATGTATTCGTCAGAACTTACCACAACTGCATTGTCTTTCTTAACTTTCTTAACCTCTCTGTAATTAATTGGATTATTGAAAACAGACTGCTCATCGATTCCCATTCCTACCCATACATAATCCGAGCTGTCAGCCCGCATTACATACCAATTGCTTCGGTTATACTTTTTAACCGATTCGGCTATATCACATAAAATGAAAGTAACGCTGTACTCCAATTCACAATGCTTAATAAGACACTCCAATTTGTCTTTTCCGTCTGTGCTAAGATTGTCTATAATACTCTGCCAGTTCATAATGAAAATAACTTTGCGGTCAAATGTTAAAGTATTATCATCTTTATAACTGTTATTTCTTTCAACCATCATGTTATATATCTCAACGATTTTCGATTCTTCTGTTTCCGAATCAAGAATCGTAACTTCACAATTATCAATTCTTGAGACAAGCTCAGCTATTCCTCTGCCTGTTGCAATAACTTCATCAATATTTTTTCCTGTAATAACATTGACTACTGATTTTTTCAAATTAACAACCACAGGTTTTACTAAATCAAGATCCACCCCGATCTGAACATTTTCCAATGTCTGAGTTATTTTAATATCCTCAGGTGTCAGTTTTTCCGGAACCTCAGGTACTTTTATTACATTATCATCTGAATAATTTGCATTAAGTTCACTAGTCAATCCTGTAACATAAGCCTGTAATTCTTCGTCTTTACATATATGTGCGGTCTGAAATTCATAAACACTGTTTTTTAATATCAATCCTCGTCCAATTAATTTTGATGGATATACACCTTTGACGTTTCCAAAAACAGATGAATAATCTGACTTATCATTCATTTGAAGGACATATTGTTTTCCAAAATTTTGCGAAATCTTATACTTAACTTCATTAACCGCGGTTGCAGTTATTATAAAGTAGATTTTGTATTTGCTTCCTTCTCTCGACAGGTATGCAATTTCATCAACAAGATTTTCATACAATTCATTGAAAGCTGCATAGTTATCTATTATTGTTACTATTGTTGTTAAAGACCTTCCTGTTGCTTTTTCATACAAATCAGGATTCCCACTATATTCGGCTAATAATTTTTTTCTTTCGTAAATCTGCTCCTTAAGAATTTTCATAAGCCTTACAAGCTTTTCTTCATCCGATGACAGCAACACATTTCCTACATGAGGTGCTTTCGCATACATTTGCAATGCTTCAGAACCAAAATCAATGAGAAACAGGTTAATATCAGAAGGGGCAAAATTCTCTATCAATCCACAGACCAGAGTATTAACTAATAACTCTTTTCCGCTTCCCATAGCCCCATATATTATGGTATTTCCACATTCAGATACATTATGGATAACTATATTCTGCTGTTGGTTAAATGGGTCATCATATTCTCCGATAACAACTTCCAGCCCGTCTTTCTGTAACGGACCATATTTATTAATTAATGAATTAACTGTAATAAATTCAGGAATTTCATCCATCCAAAGCTTTCTTACCGATATATGATCCTCATCCGCTATTTCAGAAAGATAATTTACAATGCCCACAATCTGTTTAATATTGTTTACGTTTTCTTCATTTTCCTTTTTAGAATCTTTTACTTCCTTAACAATACGTCCAAGGTTATCTATTATCTGGACGCTGTCTTCTTCTTTTGATTCAACTTCTTCTGTCGGAACATATGGAGCTCCACACCATGCTGATTGTCCAATGTCAAAAAACTCATTATATCCGACTTGCAGATAAAATCTTCCTGTTGCTGACAGTTCTGCTGCATCAGGACGTTTAATCATATCCATACTATCCTGCTTTTCCTGAACCTTTAAACATACTCGGAATCGGCTGTTACTCCATATCTGGTCATTTACGACACCGTTAGGTTTCTGTGTCGCAAGAATAAGATGCACTCCAAGGCTTCGTCCGATTCTTGCTGTACTTATAAGCTGGTCCATAAATTCGGGCTGTTGTGTTTTTAATTCCGCAAACTCGTCAGAAATTATAAATAAGTGAGGTACGGGTTCGGTCACAATACCTTCTCTGTACAGCTTTTGATATTTATAAATATCCATAGTTCCTTCATTGGATATTTGTTTTGCTTCATTAAATATTGATTGTCTCTTTCTTAATTCGCTTTGTATTGATACAAGAGATCGGTTAATTGACGCTCCGTCCAGATTGGTAATTGTTCCCGCAAGATGCGGAAGTTTAATTCCCTTCTTTTTATTTTCAAAGGCTCCGGCAAGTCCCCCGCCTTTATAGTCAATTAATATAAATGCAACTTCATCCGGATGATAATTGACTGCCATCGATAAGATATATGTAATTATAAATTCACTTTTACCGGAACCTGTCATACCGGCTACTAAACCGTGAGGTCCCTGATACTTTTCATGCAAATCCAGATAAAACAGATTTCCGAGTGTATCAACACCGACAGGTGCTTTCAGCGTTACCGTAGGGTTATTTTCTTTCCATCTGGTTCTGATATTAAGATGCTCAATTTTAGATACATTGTACATCTCAAGAAATGTAAGCATTGACGGCAGCACTTCACTCGTTGATGATAAATCAAGCTTAATTCCGCTTAATTTCCTTACAAGACTGTTTATACTGTGCACTAATTTTGTGTCTGCCTTAAAGGATTGGCAATTTCCGCTTATATCATGCTTATCATAAATTTTTGATTCGTTCTCTGAAATTTCAATTATTTCACTACACTCTTTAGGCAGATTTCTTATTTCATCTGTAATACAAAAAACAGAAAAACCATACTGTTCTCCATCTGTATATATTTTTTTCATGGTTTCACTCTTTTTTGTAAGTTCTTTACTTGCATTAAATATGATATAGTACTGACCTATCTCAACTTCTCTATCCGCATTATTGTATCCTTCAATTATTTTATCTATATACGCAAACATTTCATTTGCATCATTTTCATTTGATACAAAGAATCTCATGTTCTTTGAATTATCCCAGATATGCGGAATCCATTTAATATAATCCCAATTATTCTGATCATCAGAATCAGCTATTACCATTATCTTTACTTCATCATAACTGTAATCCGATGCTATTCTTGTAACCAGACATTTAATAAAGTCATATACAATATTTAAGTCTTTTCCAACAATACCGCTTACACTGTTTTTAATAAGTGAATATGTAATCGGAACATTTTTCAGTATCCTCGGTGTATTGGAAAGAGCCTGTAAATCATCCCATAAATTATCTTCTTCAATCGTAAATCCTCTTTCCGGAAAATCTATTTCTGCATCAAGTGGCTTATCTCCGATACCAATTCTTACTTCCAGAAAATCATCCTGACCGATTGTTCTTTCCCATAAATTTCTTTTTGCCAACATGATAATATCTTCACATTCCGTTAAAGAAACATTGTTGCTTTGTAAAATTTCCGACTGTTCTCTTATTGCTTTAATTATCCTGTCTTTGGTTTCTGTAAGATATTCTCTGTATTTGCTTTGTCTCTTATTTTCTAATCTGCTTTTTTGTCTCTTTTCATACTTTTTAGTAATTGTAGGCCATAAAACTGTACCACTCATCATAGCGACCGCCATTATAAGAGTAGGAGCTATTGATGATATTGAAGCATTTCTTCCTACAGCGTTAATTACCGAAAATGCTGCTGTACTGGCAGAGCCCATACCCATTGTAAGTGATGGACCTATCATCATTGCCATAGGTGTTTTTTCCGTATCCTGTTGTGCGATTGGAGGCGACACCCTGAATTTTAAAGTATCTATACGACTTGTCAGTCTGGGAGATCTGTAAAAGAAATTATCTGTTTCTGACTCATCGTCTTTAATTAAGAACAATTTTGTTTCTGACTCAAACATTTTTTTCAAAACATTTTCATCACACACAACATTTTTGTTAGGATTATTAATACTGATAAAATCGTTTCCTATAATTATTCTTAATCCCATAATATAAATAGTGTCACCCGGTACCAGCGTATCCAACCCAATTCTGGTATTATTGACATAAGTACCATTGGTGCTGTTATTATCCTGAATTGTCCACACATCATTGTTTCTTCTGATTATCGTATGGTTTGCAGATACAAATTTATTATTGTAAACAATTGTATTTCCTGTTTCTCTTCCAATTGTAATATCGGTATTAACAGGAATGTAATATCTTACAAATTCGCTTCCCGATGATGTGTATGTATCCGCAAAAAGAAGTGTCTTTTCATCCTCCCTGGTCTTAAGAATATGCGCCATTCCGTTTATAATTTCAACTGAATCCACTGTTTCATTATCGTAATTATAAAAAGTTGCATTTTTATTACTTTTAGCAATCCACTTTCCATTACTTGCTTCTACACATATTAAGTTCCTCATTCTCCCGTTAAAAACATCTTTAAGCCAATATCTTCCTGCGACCTTCTCAGGTAGAACGGTTTTATACATATATTTATTATTGCTTAATATAACTATCATTCATTAATCCTCCGGCAATACCAATACTTTGTAGTCACTTCTTCCTATTCTGAAAACATCTTCTTTTTTTAATATTCTTTTTCTTTTTAATAATTCATTATTGAAGTATGTAACAGTACCAGCAGAAGGCAATATTGAGAATCTTTTTTTTGTTTCGTCATATATTATTGAGCAGTGATTATCATATGTTACCTGTAAATCATTTTCTATTCTTACATCCATCTGATAGCTGCTCCCAACTCTGTTAACTCCTTTGTGAAGCATATATTGTTTACCTTTGCTATTTCCAAATACACATTTAACTATTCCAACCACTTGTTGAGCATCTATCTCTAATGGTGTTTTACTATCGCAAAACGGACACGTTTCAAATACATCTTCATCATAAAAATGTCTATTTAGGCATTGCTTCAATTTCATCCTAAACCTCCGATTAACTCATCTGAATATAATTCCTTACATTATTGTTTATCTCTTTACTCTTACTTCTGCTGATAGGCACAAATTTATCATTAAATAGTATGAATCCCTGTTTAATAAATTTTTTTATTTTATCTGAATTTACAATAAAACTTCTGTGACACCGCAGAAAATTGTTCTTTAGTTTATTCTGTATTTCATCTAACGTCATATATGTTGTATATAAATTATCAATTGTATAAATATGTGCAACCCTAAGTTCGCTTTCAATATAATAAATATCCCTTGTTTTTATTGTTACTAATTTTCCTTTATTCTCAGCACTTTTAATCGTTATTAAGTCCGTCTGTTCTTCTTGAATTATATTCATTAATTTATATATAGAATCTCTTACATAATCGCTTGAATAAGGTTTTACTAAAAAATAGACAGGATCTATCGTAAATATATCAACGGCATCCTTAAGTAGTGAAGATGTAAAAATAATCTTAATATTGGGAACTTCCTCAAGAACATGTTTTGCGATTTCTATTCCATTTTGCTTTTTACCCATATCGACATTAATATATAATGCATCTACATTCCCTTTTGCATCGTCAATAACATAAGTCATCAGAGAAAATGGGTTGTTATGCTTGGAAATTATAACTTTACCATTCAAAATTTCCTTAATTGTATATTCAAGTTGGGACATATCTTCTGTGTTTTTATCGCATAAAACTATATGTAACATTGCGAATACATTTCCTCATCATTTGATAACCTGAATATAACAAATTTTTTTACATTTATGCACAATATGTAATAAACGGTAATCTTTTTGTAACTTTTGGTAAAAAATAGTCCAAACAGGATACTTTTCCTATTTGGACTATATCTTAATCTTTAATTTTGCACACACCCCAGCATCCGTTATATCTGACCCATGCACAGCCATTATATGCGCTTGTTGCTTCCTCAAAAATATATGGAATAACAAGTTTTCCTGTTGTGTCAATATAACCCGCTTTACCGTCTTTGTAGACTGCTGCCAGCCCATCTCTGAAGCATCTGGCAAAATCATACGTTCCCGGCACTATCTGTTTGCCATTTTCATCTATAAATATGTACTTTCCATTCTTTTTAACGCTTATACATTCCGAATTTCCGATTTTACCTGCCACATAATAATCATCAACCGTATCAACAATTCTGCCGGTTGATAAATTATATATCGTATATGTATCAAGATAACTTACATTGCCATTAACTTCATACCAGCCACCGGTATTTTTATAATCGCCATCATAGTATATATTAGACAATATGCAAATGTTATCTTCGCCATCATATTTTGAAACTGAATCAAAAATATATAAGACTTCACTCCATGACCAGAATTTACCGTCATATGTATTATAATACAAGTGCGGTCTTTCCCCTATTCCGCCTGCCCATGCACCCGTCTTATTACCATTGATATCAATAACTGAACCACTATCATCACCGTGACCTATATAAGCATGTCCATGTGGTTCACTTACTTCTATTTCATAGGAATAGTCTATAACGACATTTCCATTAAAATCTACTAACCCATATTTATGCGGCTGATATTTTTTTAAATCCGTATTATTTCCTTCAATAAATCCATAATATGCCCTGCTCCACCAGTCTCCCCCATCAGAAAACCTCATGTCTGAATTTTCTCCAACAACTTCACTTAACGGAATTACAGTATCACAACTAAGGTATGGTTCTTTAATCCATTTTACATCATCTATCGAAAACGGTTTTGATTCAGGTACCGTGGGTTTCTCCGTTGGGGGAACCGTTGTCGTAGATTCTGTTGTTGGAGCCTGGGTTGTAGGGGTTTCCGAAGTTGTTTCCGTAACGGATGTAGTATTTTCGGTTGTTTCCTTTGTTAGAGAGGTTTCTTCGGTTTTACTTGTTGTATCTGTTTCTTTCTGAACATATTTATTGTCATTGACAGGTTTCTTTTTTAAAGCATTATTAATAACCATAGCTGTTACCACAGATATAACCGATAACACCAAAATACCGATTCCTGCCCTGATACAGTTTTTTATTTTAAGTGTATTATCCTTTACGCTGTCAAGGCTTTTGTGGCATACACAACAACTGTTTTTTTTATAATTTTGTACTGTCCCACAGTATGGGCATATCAATTTGGTTTTCTTAAAAATTGTTTTAAAGGAGTATATTATCGTTTTTTTATCCATTAAAATATTCCTCATTCATAGTCATCTATCAGGTCAAAAACTGTATCATCAAGGACGTACCATCGTCCGCCTGTTTTATACATCGGAATTTCTTCTTTCTCTATGCTTCCATCCCAATGATATTCAACAATTATTACACATGAATCAGTGATATTTATGCCACTGTCCAACTCAGACAACATAGAATAAGCATAACGTTCAACTTCACTATTAGACTCTGTTTTTTCCACAATAGTGAAACTATCTATATCATAATCAGAAATTTCATATTCCACACTGGTAGCTATTCTTTTTCTTGTCATTCCAGTTTTACTGCATATCTTACCAACCATTTTCTTTGGAACTGTCACGGAAATAAAATCATCACCATTTTCAGTCATTAATGCTTTAATATATTTTTCAGCCACTTTCTTTGGTGAGGAAACATTTAACTTAATAACTATAAATACAATGACAAATATAGCCAATAAAGACACTACTATATAAATTCGCTTCTTTCCTTCTTTCCTACCATAAGAATTTATTTCTTTATATTCACCTTTGTAACTTTCTATTCTATTAAAAGTTGCTTTTAAATTTTCTACTTCTTCATCTCTTTCATTCTCTTTTGTATTAATCTTAGCTCTGTAAGCCGTCTGTGAGTTAAATATTCCCTCTATTTTGTGCCCACATTCGGTACAAAAGTTGCCATCCGTTCTTGTAACCTTTCCGCAAAAAGGACATATTTCCTGCTGTACATTACTCATATAATTTCCTCCTAGATTTCTTTTATATTTAATTATAAAGGTTCATTATCGCCATAGGCATCATGCTTAATTAATACCCTGCCTTCCGATATATCTATGACAATCCTGTTACACTTCTTGTGTTCCGGACATTTTAATACAATTTCATTACCGTAAGCATCAGATACCTCTTTAATCAGTGCTTTTGTTTTTACTTCATCCGATGATTGAATTATTGAAGGATTACTTAAATCTATGGTATCGGAATTATATTCTATGGATGAATACAAACCATAATATCCTCCTGTATTTATTTTTTCCTGTATTATTGCTCTGACATTTTCTAATTCATTTCCTTCCTCGCAATATCCCATACACATATAAACGCTATCAACGACCCAATAATTATTTTTTTTAACGGTACTCATTTCAAATCTAAAATTCATTACTGACTTGTCGCCCTGTATTCTGAAATCCCCCATGACAATCGTTGTATTCAAATCAACATCACCATATTGTCCAAATTCTGATGGATTAAAGGAGTATCTTTCATTAAAAGACACATTTGTAATATTTCCTATATTACTCCTTTCATTATTTATACTTTCATATAAAACCTTAAGCGACTTGTCATCACTATTCCTGCCTTCCCTGATTGCCGTACAAAGCTTATTTACAACACCGTTAACAGTTTCATCCTTTAATTCTGTTACATTCTGCTTAATAGGCACAGGTGTGGTTGGTTCTTCGGTTGGTTTTTGTAATTCTGTGGTTGGCATTTCAGCAGCCTTAGTCTCCGGTACTATTGGAGTTTCCGTAGTCACTTGTTCTGTGGTTGAAGCTTCCGTAGTTGCCTTCGTTACCTCAGGTGATGTTTCATTATCAGACTTTTTTGTTGTCATTGGTTCTGATGTTTTGTCTACTAAAGAGCCGGTCTTATTTTCAACATAAACAGTATTGTCCGTTGTTGAACCTTTTCTCATAGAATTATTAATAATAATCGCTGCAACTACAGCTGATAATGATAAAAAAACAATTCCTATACCCACTCTTATACAATTCTTGATTTTGAGAGTATTATCTTTTAAGCCATCAAGGCTTTGATTACATTTACTGCATTTTATATTCTTATAGTCCTGTATTGTTCCACAATTTGGACATATTATTTTTGTCTTTTTAAATACATCTTTTATAGCATACCTAATTATATTTTTATCCATTGTTTTGTTTGTCTCCTTAAATGTAAAGTGATTATACATCATAACATTCTTACCAAACTGTAAATGTAATAAAATGACGTTTTTTTGTAACTTTTGGTATTGATTTTCCTGTCATACCAATTATTACATTTAAACTGCTGTTCATTACATATTGCTACATTTCTCTAAACTTTATGTTATGTTGATTTTAATAAAATATAAGGAGGTAACAACTATGTTTTGTTATAAATGCGGTAATAAATTACCAGACAATTCAAAATTCTGCCCTAACTGTGGAGCAAACCAGAATACCGCCGATAATAGCCAGCCGGTTGCATCATTCGCTTCCCCAACGCCTGTTAATTCCACTTCTGATTCTGGCTTTGGAGCGAAACTCCATATTCCAAGTTTGTTTAAATCAGATGAATTCTTTGAAAAAGTGCGTAAAATATTTATGGGAATATTCTTATTAACATGTTTAATACAGTTTTTAGGATTTGTCCTCAAATTCCGGGGCGGAATAGCTATTGAGTTTGATACAGCCAATTTGTTAGTAGATGGTACCGAAGTGTTATGTTCCGAATTAGGAAACAGCCTATACATTCTGCTTACTGTATTCATTATGATTGTCATTTTTATATTAATCGTTGTCATTTTATCTAGCAAATTAAGAACATTAAATGCTTCCATATCTATTTTTGTATTTTCAATTATTAATTGTATATTATGTTCTAAATTTACATCTGCTTTCTTGGATGCAATTTCTCTTGATTATTATGTAGACGGTTATAATATGGAATATATAAAAAGATATTTCCTTGGTTCCTTTTCTTCTGCTCTTTCAATGGTTAAGTTTGCTAAGATATTTCTTATCATTATGTCCGCCATATATGTAGCATTTCAGGTATACAAAAAATATACCCAGCCTGCCACTCCTATTTCTAACAAAACAAATGAATATTAGAAACGGACTGCTAAAACTACATAACATAAAAAGGTCACCCCAAAACCTGAGGTGACCTTTTATAATAATTGTTTATATAATTTTACATCCACAAACAAAATAAAAGCCCTAAACCAGCGCACAGCTTAGCTTGGGACTTCCGAGTGCGCCTTCAGGGGTTCGAACCCTGGACACCCTGATTAAGAGTCAGGTGCTCTACCAACTGAGCTAAAGGCGCATAAAACATTTTGTCTTTTGTTTGACGCAAGTGTTATTATATATGAGTCGTTAAAAAAAAGCAAGTGTTTTTTTTATTTTTATGAAAAAATTTTAAAAAAATAATTTCTGTACTATTTACAGTTGAAAATCTTCTTGAGTTCGTCGAAAGCCCGCTTGATTTTAAGCAGCTCGCAGTTAAGTCGGCGGCAGACGGAACAAATGCACATGCAGTGGAAACGTTTTTTCATTCTACTCCCCTCCCAACATTATTAAAATTTTACCTTGTGGCGATAAGCTTGTTAATAGGATTGCCAAGCTTTGAAAATTTGATTTCGTATTCGGTCATTACGTTGCCATCGTTCATATCGCTGTTGTGAAGATCGTATGTGACGCTGTCTAATTTCCAGCCGGCAGCTTCAACCTCTTCCAAAGAAAAATCAAATAACGGTCTGTTGTCGGTCTTGAACTCCACACGCCCTGTTTTTGCAAGAATATTGTTATATCTGGCAAAAAACTGTCTTGAAGTAAGGCGTCTTTTCGCGTGACGGTCCTTTGGCCATGGGTCTGAGAAATTAAGATATATTCTTCCAATCTCACCGTTTTCAAATACATCCTCTATTTTCTCGGCATCCATCCGGATAAAGCGAAGGTTAGGCAGCTCCATTTCCCTCTGCTTTTCCAATGCACGGACAAGAACGCTTGAAAACTTTTCTATTCCAATGTAATTGATATCAGGGTTCTTTGACGCAAGCTCCATGATAAATCTGCCTTTGCCCGTTCCGATTTCAAGATGGATTTCGTTGTCGTTGCCGAAAATCTCATGCCATCTGCCTTTATTTTCTTCAGGTACATTAATTGTATAATCACTTTCTTCAAGTGCCTCTCTGGCACCTCTCACATTTCTTAATCTCATGTCTATGAGTTTCCTCCGTATCTAAGCGATATTATTAGTATATACAAACGCCCCCGAATATGCTACTATAATTTCAAATTTTGTTAAAGGGATTTAGTATGAAAAAAATAATTGCTTCAACTCTTACTTTTATATATATTATGTGTCATTTAAGCCTATGCCGGGCGGCTGATAATAATGACATTCTGCCTGAATTTCCCGATATTAAGTCACAGTATATTGTGCTGATGGACGCTGATTCCGGGGAGGTTCTTTATCAGAGGAATATGGATAAAAAATGCTATCCTGCAAGCACCACCAAGATGATGACGGCTTTGCTTACCATAGAGAATACATCTATGTCAGATGTGGTTACCTATTCCAAAGCTGCGGTTGACAGTGTTTCTCCCGGTGATGCTAATGTAGGAATTGCTGTGGGCGAACAGCTTACGGTAGAGCAGTCCTTGTATTGCCTTATGCTCCGCTCCGCCAATGATGTGGCTTACGGACTTGCAGAATATGTGGGCGGTACGGCTTCCGGTTTTGCATCGATGATGAATGACAAAGCTGCTGCCTTAGGCGCTGTTTCAACGCATTTTTCCAATCCAAGCGGCCTCACCAATGAATTTCACTACTCCACGCCTTATGATATGGCATTGATAGGAAGGGCCTGTTTTAATAACAAAACCCTTGTAAATATCATGAGTTATACAGGTGTATACAAGATAGGCAAAACTAACACAAATAACAATATCCGCTATTACACACACCGTTTCCAGATGTTAAAAGGCGGCGAGTATGAGTACCGGTATTCAAAAGGCGGCAAAACCGGATATACCGATGCCGCAGGCAACTGTCTCGTATCTTTTGCCGAAAAAGACGGTATAAGGCTGGTGTGCTCAGTTATGAATTCAACGGCTTCGGGAAGATACACCGACTCCATCGCACTTTTTGATTATTACCTTAATAACTACCGTAAATGTTATCTTGATGATAATAATATGTCATCTTCATCTTTTGGGCTTGATGCCCTTGATATTACCTATAAGATGACATCGACAAACGGCTACAGCATAGAATTCGATGATGGGGCTTATATTCTTGTTCCGTCAAATGCCAGTATATCGGACCTGACAAAGATTGTAACATACGCAGATAATGCCGCTTATTCCGGTAAAAGCGGCGGATTTGCCTGCATCAGCTTTTATTACAAAAACCTGCCTCTCGGTAATTCCACTATCTATATAAAAGACAATAAAAATTCTTCCGTCACACCCGGAACTAACGGAGTAATGACGGAAGAAACACACATCACTATTAATAAAGACAAAACAATTTATATAAATATTTTTGTATTAATCGGTGCCGTGGCTGGGCTTTCACTCATTATTGTACCGGTTGTCATGAGAGTAAAAAACAGGAGACGTCACAGGAGAGGTTTTCACTTCTGAGCACCCTGTCTCTGGCGCTGTTTTTCCCTTGAACGTTTTGCCCTTCTGCGCTCTCTTTTGTGGTCCTGCTTCTGGATGATTTCAGCAACGCCGTTTTCGTCGGTCTTCTTTAAAATCTTAATTGCATAATATAAATCATCCTCGGTCTTTTTAAATCGTATTTTACCCTTAAAAAGACCGTGGTTCTCACAATATGCCACGCAGTAATATACATGCTGGTTATTGGAAAACCATTTTATTCTCTGCTTGATTTCCCTGTTGCACAAGAAACATTTCGTGGTACGGATAACACCGTCCAGCATAATTTTTTCCCTGTCACGATAGCCCTTTGATATAAACTTACTGTAGGTAGGATACACTAACGTGAATTCCTCGGCCCGTGATGATGGTATCTTGTATGTGTCCACCGAGGTGTACTCATATATTTTATCCATATCCATCAGTCCAAAAATCTTTGCCGTATACTCTGCATCCGCAAACGCCGAGTGAAAAGCTTCATTCTGCACAATATTTTTATCTGCGGTTACAGTTTCAAGCGAACTCCGCTTCTTGCCATCGTCATAACATATACTGTACGATTTCTGCAAATCGTAGTAAATAAGCGGCATTGGAAGATTAAGGTTTATCTTGTAATAATCACAGTTACGCTGAAGTTCCGTAAGGTCCATGCATCCCCATGTACAGAAAATGTAATCATCCCCGCACCATTCCATAAACTCTTTAACAGCCTGGGGAAATGGCACTCCTTTTTCAACAAGTTCACCCATGGTTGTGCCAATAAGGTCCTGCATAACAGGATGAAGCGTCTGATATACACCGGGGGCTATATTTTTTGCAAAAGTATCTATGACTCTCCTCTGTGAATCCAGCTTGACTGCACCAATCTCTATTATTTCAAATGGCATATCCTTAATTTCTTTTTCTTTTCCGTCAGGACATTGATTCCATTCCAAATCAAACACTATATAATTCATGCTCTGTCCTCTCTTCTTTTTTATCTATAAATTTCCATTCTCACATACAAATAAAACTATATTAGCATTGTACCATAAAAAAAGACGAAATACAGTAACTTTCTTTAAATTCCAGTATTTCGTCCTTTAATCAACTATTCAACATCATTAATTTTTTGCACAGTTTTTAATTTTTATCTTCTGCAATTTTAAATTTCTGAATCATTTCACGCAGATTTTCTGCTTCACTGCTCATCTCCTGACTAGATGCTGCACATTCTTCAGATGTTGCCGAATTCGTCTGTACGACATCATTGATCTGTTCAATTCCATCATTAATCTGTTTGATTTCTGTTGCCTGTGTCTCTAACGTATCAGCAATATTTGTGACTTCTTTTGTAATGATCTGGGAATTCTCAGCGACCTCCTGCAATTGTGATGCCGTCTGCCCTGCAATCACCATACCCTTTTCCACGGCTTTCACAGAGGTTTCAATCAATGTTGCGGATTCCTTTGCTGCCTGGGCACTCTGGTCTGCCAGCACATTTACCTGATTCGCTACAACTGCAAATCCCTTTCCTGCCTCCCCTGCTCTTGCAGCCTCAATGGAAGCATTCAATGCAAGCAGATTCGTCTGGGCCGCAATTTCATTGATTGTTGCAATGATCTTGTCAATCTCTTTTGATGCCCCGTTGATCTCATTCATGGAATCAACCATATCCTTCATTTTACCATTGCTTTCCAGAATGGCATTTCCAAGTTCGTCTACTCTTCCACTGATTTCTTTTGCGGTTTTTGAATTTTTTTCTACCTGTTCAGAAACACCTTCGACTGTTGCGGTCAGTTCTTCTACAACTGCTGCCTGATTTGTTGCTCCATCCGCAAGGTCATTGGAGCTTGCTGCTACCTGCTCTGCGGCACTCGAAACTTCATCTGAAACATGCTGGATTCCCTTTATCACCTCTGCCATGCTTTTTTCAAACATCATAAAGGAGTTTAGAATTCCAACAAAATCCCCTTTCCACTCTACTTCCGGCTGCACATCAAAATTTCCATCTGCAAACATCTTCATTGCACGTCCAATATCATCTACATAGCTTCCCAGAATGCGGATGGATTTACGCATACTGTGTGCCAGTCTTCCAATCTCATCATCTGAATGGTATTCCAGCGTGCTGTGCAGGTTTCCATCTGTTAATTCCTGTGCAACGGCTTCCACTTCACGTAATGGTACTAAAATTGTCTCAAGTACTTTTTTGCCTGTTTTTGTTGTCAGTTTCCATGCCAAAACCAGACAAACAATAATACACGCAACTCCTGCCACTGCAAAAATAACCGTAACTCTGACTGACCGGCTGCTTTGCTCATCGGTCATTTCATCTAATCTTATTGCAATTTCTACAGCTTTATTTAATGCTGGGGTACAATCATTCAGAATTGAATCAACTGCCTTATCTTTGTCACCGCTTTTGATTTTTTCCATGATGGAATAACCAATGTTTCCCCAGTCTGCAAGGGCAGATGAGTATTCTTCATAATCCGCATCCGGAACAACTCCGGATTTCTTTAAATTATTCAGTTGGGTATCAACTTCTGCAAGCATTTTTTTTACCGTCTGCTCATAATTGTCATAAGAGGATGCATCATTATTTAATGCCATTTCCCTGATATTTCTCGCTGCTGCGTTAACATTTATCCTGCAGATTTTCACCGCCTGGTCTGCAACAGTAACATTTTGTACATAACGCTTCATATTGAAAAATAGAATACCTATGACCATAATAGATAACAGCCCTGAGACTAACATCATAATAATGACTTTTCTGTAGCCATAGTTTATCCTTTCCTTCAGATGCAAATTTTCCAATTTATTTTTCTTAATATTTTTCTTTGACGCCATAGTTTGCTATTTCCTTTCTCTTTTACTCGTTCCTTATATATCAAATTTTTTTCTTAAAGTCAATAAATTTCAGGAACAATTTTATTATTCTATTTTTACATAAAATATTGTACCACTCCCCCTCCGAAAAATACAGCACTTTTACCAATTTTTTCTACAGTTATCTCTCCGATCGAACGTGATGTAATTTGGAATGTCGTGCCGTTGGTTCCCTCGTAAGAGCCAATTTCCATAATCGTAACTGTGGCAGTTCCTGCATTGATGTTATTGCTATACGAAACGGTATAGTCTGCATTTTGGGTAAGCAGGAATATAGTGTTTTGTTTCACGCAAGCACCATAAAATAAAAAAAAGCAACAATGAATTTTCACGATCATTGTTGCAAAAAATCAATGTTCCCTGCGGGAATCGAACCCACAACTAGTGCTTAGGAGGCACTTGTTATATCCATTTAACTAAGAGAACAAAACTGTATTCCCATTATAATAATTGAACGGGAATAAGTCAAGGTATCAGTCGATACTTATTTTGCCTTGAAGCCATACACTGCCCACAAAACGTCTGCCCACTTCAGGTTCACCAAGTAATGTACTACTGTCTATTATCACATGAAATACCATTGCGTTACATTCTATCAAAAGCATATACAGATAATTTCCTGTAATATCATTTTCCAATGTATCAATTTCCAGAATGTTTCCAACAACTGAATACATATCCGACTCAAGTCCCGCAGGAACCATAGAGCTGTATACAATTGAATATACATCCTCGTTTTTTATTCTTTTGCCTATATCAATATATGTATCAAGGTCAACCATGGTAAGCTCCGTGATTGCGTCCCTGTCACCGCTTAAAGCACGGCCTAAAAGATCTCCTCTGTTGACATCGGAATCGGTCTGTTCTGGCTTGTTATTTAAATTTGCAGGTAAAATAATTTTCCCCTCCAAAGCAAGTCCCGTGAGGTACACATTAACATTTTCAAAATCTGACTTTTCCGGATTATTGCTTATAAGTTCAATGTCATTTGTTACAAAAAATATGGGTGATAACTCACTCACCTGGCCGCTTACAATTCCAAGGTAGCCCTCGGAATCTTTTTTCATGGTTATTGAGACACTTTCTGCATAATATGAATAATTACTTACTACATAGGGAAAACAATTTGTATAGTAAAAACTTCCTGTTACGGAATTATATTTTCCTCTGATTTTGATACCGCCACGGTGATTGCCGTCACAATCAGACAGCAGGGGCATATCCAGCTCCGCTGTAATAAAACGACTTTTTCCCGGTTCCTTTTTAACATATTTCACTACGTTATTTTCAACGGACTTTTCTATATAATCTTTTATTATTTTATCCATGTAAGGGGTATCATACACATCCATGAACCCTATTGCAGTAACGTAATTATGCATTTCTTACCTCAATTATTTCTTTACAATCTTGGTCATTCCACCCATATATGGCTGTAATGCTTCAGGAATATTGACACTTCCGTCTGCATTAAGATTATTTTCAAGAAATGCGATAAGCATTCTAGGAGGTGCAACAACTGTGTTGTTAAGTGTGTGTGCGTAGTATTTGCTGCCGTCCTCCGCTTTTACCCTGATGCCAAGACGTCTTGCCTGTGCATCTGAAAGATTTGAACAGCTTCCTACTTCAAAATATTTTTTCTGTCTTGGTGACCATGCTTCAACGTCTACAGATTTAACTTTAAGATCTGCAAGGTCTCCTGAGCAACATTCAAGTGTTCTGACAGGGATATCAAGTGTTCTGAATAAGTCTACTGTGTTCTGCCATAATTTATCGAACCACATTTTGCTGTCTTCAGGTTTACATACAACTATCATTTCCTGCTTTTCAAACTGATGTATTCTGTATACGCCTCTCTCTTCAATGCCATGCGCTCCTTTTTCTTTTCTGAAACATGGCGAATAGCTTGTAAGAGTGTAAGGAAGATTCTTTTCCTCAAGAACGTTATCAATAAATTTACCAATCATTGAATGTTCGCTTGTTCCGATAAGGTAAAGGTCTTCGCCTTCAATCTTATACATCATAGCTTCCATTTCATCAAAACTCATAACGCCTGTAACAACGTCGCTTCTAATCATGAAAGGAGGTACGCAATAAGTAAAACCTCTGTTAATCATGAAATCTCTTGCGTATGATATTACTGCGGAATGAAGTCTTGCAATGTCTCCCATAAGGTAGTAGAAACCGTTTCCGGCAACTCTTCTTGCACTGTCAAGGTCAATGCCGTTAAAGCTTTCCATAATCTCTGTATGATATGGAATTTCAAAATCAGGAACTACAGGTTCGCCATATCTCTGAACTTCAACGTTTTCCTGGTCATTTTTACCAATTGGTACACTTGGGTCGATTATGTTTGGAATTACCATCATAATCTTTTTAACTTTAGCCTGTAATTCTGTTTCTTTTTCTTCAAGCTCTGCTAATCTTGCTGAATTAAGACCAACCTGCTTCTTAACTTCTTCTGCTTCTTCTTTTTTGCCCTGTCCCATTAAAGCACCAATCTGCTTTGAAAGTTTATTTCTGTCGGCACGAAGGCTGTCAGCTTCCTGCTGTACCTTTCTTGCTTCTTCATCTAACTTTATTACTTCATCAACCATAGGAATCTTATGGTCCTGAAATTTCTTCTTAATATTCTCCTTTACGATATCAGGATTTTCTCTCACAAACTTAATGTCTAACATTTTTATTCCTCCTAAATTTCTTCATCTGTTGTGTCAACTATAAATACAGTGAGACATTCTAACAAATTCTTTACAGGTCCGTCCTTCAAGTCATTACCTGACGAATCCCTGATAATTTTAATAATTGGTCTGTCTGCCAATCCTTTGTTTTGTTTTATAATAATACCAACTTCATTTTCATTGGTAATTACCTTACTGCCGTTAGGGAACCATGCAATATTGGATAGCACTTTAATAAGCATATCATAATCAAAAGAATATGCTGCGACGGTTCTGAGGTATTCTATTACCTCATGTATCTTCTTTTGTTCATATCCTATTCCTTTAATCATTTCATCAAAGGTGTCGCATATTGCCACAAGCATAACTTCCTCGCCTATGTCTTTTCCTCTCTTATGGAACGGATAACCTGTTCCGTTAACTTTTTCATGATGACCAAGGATTATATTTTTTGTTCTCTCCGTCATCCAGTCACAGAGTTTTACTTTTTCATATCCGTAAAAAACATGTTTCATGTAATCAAATTTTTCATCTGCCGGAAGCCTGTCCACATCTGTGTCCATGTAATATGTCTTAACATCTACAATTCCTATATCGTGCAATAATGCTCCAAGTGCAATATCATGTAATTTTTCTTCTTCAAATCCAATCTTTACTGCCATTACGACGGACAAAACCGCTGTATTTAAAAGATGGGTATATATATCATTGTTTCCTCTTTTAACATTTATTATCTGCTCCGTTATCTGAGGATTTATCAGAATATCATCAATTATTCCTTTAGTTATCTGAATTATTTTGTCTTTTTCTTTATCATCTGAAATATTAGCTTTACTATCTATGACATCTTTGATTATATCAACACTGTCTTCTTCTATGTTATCAATACAAAAGTTTATTGCAGCTTCATCTTCTTGACTGTCAACTATATACACTTCCGATATATTGTTTTCCGCAAGTTTATCTATGTGTTCTTTTTTTAAAACTGTTCCTTCGCTTAGCAGCATCAGCCCTTTACTATTGGACACTTCTTTTGCTAATATTTTACCATTTTCTATGTCGACTATCTGGATTTTTTTCATACAACCTATCCCTTTTATGACAATTATTCATCTCCTGATTCTGAATTAATTGCCTTATTCAATGCTTTCTTTTCTTCTTCTCCAAGATTTATATACGATTCGCCATTTATTATTTCTTTTACATATGTGTAACATCCTTCTCTGCTATGCATTGCATTTATAAGGAATCCATTGTTTCTGTTATCCAGCAATGCAAGTGCAAAACTTAATTTGCCACCCATTTCATTAAAAGCATCATATTTTACCATTCCCATTTTAGAAAAGGCATATCTTAATGACTCATTTATATCATCTAACTGTACTTTTTTAGCCGCGTCTTCTTTCTTCAATTCATCGACTTCTTTAAATCTTTTAAGAATGACTTCCTCAAGGCTCTTTCCGTCTTTTCCTGACATAAAACTTGTATACGTCAATTTCATCTTTTTGATTTTTACAGAATTAATAATCAAAAAAACAAGCATTACAGCCATTACTACAGCCATTCCTAAAATCACATATAGTGTATCAACACTAAATAATCCAAAAAAATCTAACATCTTTAGCCTCTTTCTATTTTTTGATTAGTTCAATTATTCTTTCAAAATCATCCTGGGAATAATATTCTATCTCAATTTTTCCTTTGTTATTATTCTTGTTATGTATAACAACTTTAGTTCCTATAATTTCTTTAAGTTTACTTTCAATATCCCTGTAAACAAAATCATCCTTTGGTTTATCCTTTGGCTTTTTTGTCTCTTCAGAGCCAATATTCTTTATCAGTTTCTCAACTTCACGGACACTGAGTTTCTCATCAAAAGCTTTCATTGCAAGGGCATACTGTGTATCACCATTACTAACGGCAAGAAGTGCTCTTGCATGTCCTCCGGAAATCATATCATCAATTACCATTTTCTGTACGCGTTCATCAAGCTTTAAAAGTCTAAGCGAATTGGTTACAGCCACACGGCTTTTTGAAACTTTTTCTGCAACTTCATCCTGTTTCAACTTATAATCTTTAATTAATTTCTGATACGCCAATGCTTCCTCTATAGGATTAAGGTTTTCTCTCTGTATATTTTCAATAAGAGCAACCTCCATTGCTTCCTGTTCTGAGAAGTTTTTGATTACAACAGGGACTTCCTTCAAGCCGGCTTTTTTAGCGGCTCTCCATCTTCTCTCTCCTGCTATAATTTCATAATAATTATCGCGTTTAGTAACTACAATAGGTTCAATAACTCCATATTGCTTTATTGAATCTGCCAGTTCCAATATCGTATCTTCATCAAAGTTTTTTCTTGGCTGATTACGATTAGGTTCTATATCATTTATTTTCAAAACTGTATCAGCGGTAACTTCTACTATTTTTTCTTCTGGTTCTTTTACTCCGGGAATAAGATTATTAAGTCCTCTTCCCAAACCTTTTTTTACTGCCATTCATCTTCTCCTCTATGGATAACTTCTTCTGCTAATAATCTGTAACTTTCTGCTCCTGCTGATTTAGAATCATACAAATTAATCGGTAATCCATGGCTTGGTGCTTCCGCAAGTCTTATATTTCGTGGAATTATTGTTTTGTATACTGTCTGTTTAAGGTTAGCTTTAACATTTTCCACAACCTGCAGAGATAAATTAGTTCTGGCATCATACATTGTAAATACAACGCCTTCTATTTCTAATTCGGGATTCAATTTCTGTTTAACAAGATTTATCGTTCTGATTAATTGTGATAATCCTTCCAACGCATAATATTCGCATTGAATAGGTACAAGAACAGTATTAGCAGCAGTCATTGCATTTACTGTAAGCATTGATAAGGAAGGTGGGCAATCAAGAAGTATAAAATCATATTTTTCTTTAAGGGAGTTAACTATTTTTTTTAAAATATATTCCCTGTCATCTATATCAATAAGATCTATCTCAGCTCCTGCAAGATTAACATTGGATGGTATAACATCCAAATCATCCATAACACTTTTATATATGCAATCATCTATTGAAGCTTCTCCGAGCATCAATTCATATACAGTATTTTCTGTGTTATTTTTGTCAATTCCAAGTCCGCTTGTTGTATTTCCCTGTGGGTCAACATCTATTACTAGTACTTTCTGGCCTTGTTCTGCAAGACATGCTGACAAATTAATTGTTGTTGTTGTTTTTCCGACGCCACCTTTTTGGTTGGCGACTGCAATTATTCTTCCCATGTTTACCTCCACTAACTTACGCCCATACATTATAGCACTTTTGTATTGTTATTTCCATAGTTTTATTAAATGTTTCACGTGGAACATTATTGGTTCACTTCGTATCTGAATGTTTCACGTGAAACATTCTTTTCGCAAGTTCTTTAATCAAAAAGGTTTCACGTGAAACATCACATGAAACCATCATTTTGAAATAATTCAGAATTTTTAACCGCAAAAACAGCAGCCTGTGTTCTATCATTAACATTAATTTTTCTAAAAATACTTGACACATGATTTTTCACAGTTCGTTCTGTAATTTTAAGTTCATTAGAAATATCTTTATTAACATACCCTTTTGAAATCAATAATAATACTTCAATTTCTCTTTTTGTAAGATTTTTAATTCTTTCTTCAGGGTCATCCTCCTGTGTAACATTTATATTTAAAAATTTTTCAAGTTCGGGTTGTATGTATTTTTTTCCTTCATATACAGAATATACCGCTCTTTTTAATATCTCGACATCACAATCTTTTGAAATAAAGCCATCGCAACCTTCTCTAATAACGTATGACATTTTTTTAGCATTATCATTATCACTTATTATTATCGTACCAACATTAAAGCAATGTTCTTTCATAAGTTTTATAATTTTTGCTCCGTTAATTCCTGATATATTAATATCAATCAGTACAACATTCGGTTTAATTTTATTTACTTCACTGAGACATTCAAAACCATCCGCCGCACTTCCCACGACATTCACTTCGCATTCATTTTCCAGTAATGAAATGATTCCCTGTCGCACAAGTGTATGATTTTCAGCAACAAATACATTAATAGGCATAACGTAACCCCCGTTTCTTAAAACAGTTTTAAAAGTTTATCCATTTCCATTTTTGCTCGATGCAAATCAATATCCATAAATTTACGTATAAGTATTAGTTTATCATGAATATTTTCCACCGGTTCTTTTCCCAATACATTTTTATAGTTAAGATGTTTAATATCTTCAAGTTTATTTATTATCTCTTGTTTTTTCTTATTAATATCATCAATTTGCTTTTTCTTACTCTCAATTATCTGGTTAAGAGTATTAATCTCTGTGTCAACATTATTACTCTGTGTTGCCGAAAAAACATTATATTCTTTATCAATATTTTTCTTAATAGCAGTAATTTGTTTTTTAGTATCTTTAATCTGACCTTCTATTCTGGAAATATTTTTTTCATAAAAAGCAGCCTGACTATTTAATTCATCTTCATAAGATGATAAAAAATCCAATATATTCTTGCTCATTGTAACCCCCCCTATTATTTTAACGGTTCTTTTGACGGAAGTCCCGATTTACGCGGATATTTGATTGATGTATTTCTTAATTTACCGATAACAATAAAAGTTCTTGATATATCCGTTTCCGGTAAAATAAAATCAATTTTTTCTTCTATCTTGCCACCAAGCATATTCACAGCTTTTTTTGCACTGTTAATTTCTTCTTCACATTCTCCGGCTTTATAAGATACAAACTTTCCTCCAACCTTAACATAAGGAATACAATACTCGCTTAAAGTAGAAAGATTGGCAACTGCCCTTGATACACACAAATCATATTTTTCCCTGTATATATCATTGTGGGCATAATCTTCTGCTCTCCCATGTATTGCATTTATATCTTTAAGCTGTAATTCTGTGATTACTTCATTAAGGAAATTTACTCTTTTATTAAGTGAATCAAGCAGGGTAATTTTCACGTCAGGAAATACGATTTTTAATACCATTCCCGGAAAACCTGCGCCTGTTCCGATGTCAATTATATTAGTAACTTCTGACATATTAACAGCTTTAATAATTGAAAGACTGTCGGCAAAGTGTTTTATAACTACATCTTTGTATTCGGTAATTGCTGTCAGGTTCATTACTTTATTTTTTTCTATAAGTAATTCATAATAATTTATCAGTTTATTAATCTTGTCCTGATTTAATTCAATCCCAATATTCTGAATATATTCTTTTAAAAAATCAACCATCTTTTCTCCTATGTTGCTCCATATATACAAGTAATACCGTTATATCTGCCGGAGATACACCCGATATTCTTGATGCCTGCCCGATAGACCTTGGTGAATAATTTTTTAATTTCTGTTTTGCTTCAATTCTTAAACCGCTGATATCATCGAAATCAATATCTGCAGGTATAAGTTTATTTTCAAGTTTTTTAAAATGTTCTACCTGTTTCTGTTCTCTTAAAATATATCCCTCATACTTAATGTTGATGTTTACCTGTTCTATAACATCTGCATCAAGTTGTGGTCTGTTTTCATCAATTTCTCCGAGAATCTCATAATTTAATTCCGGACGGCGTATTAATTCTGCCAGAGATGCACCATTATTAAGCGGTGTACTCTCATATCTTATTAAGAGATTATTAACCTTTTCACTGCCGCCAACACTGACATTTTTAAGTCTTTCAATTTCGTTGTCGATTGCTTTAATTTTTTCAACAACTTTATTATATCTTTCATCGGACAAAAGACCTATTCTGTGTCCCTGTTTATAAAGTCTTATATCTGCATTATCCTGTCTTAACAAAAGTCTGTATTCTGCCCTGCTTGTCATCATTCTGTAGGGCTCTTTATTTTCTTTTGTTACAAGATCATCAATCAATACACCGATATATGCTTCAGATCTGTCAAGAATAAGCGGCTCTTTATTAAGGACTTTCATTGCTGCATTAATTCCGGCGATAAGACCCTGTGCTGCTGCTTCTTCATATCCGGAACTTCCGTTTAACTGGCCTCCGGAAAAAAGACCTGATATATTCTTAAATTCAAGTGAGGATTTTAACTGGTTAGGATTAATACAGTCATATTCTATTGCATAAGCATTTCTGACTATTTTTGCATGTTCAAGTCCCGGCACCGTCTTATACATAGCATACTGTACATCTTCCGGAAGAGAACTTGACATTCCTCCCAGATAATATTCATGTGTATAATTTCCCTCCGGTTCAATAAACACCTGATGTCTGTCTTTATCCTTAAACCTCATAACCTTATCCTCAATGGATGGACAATATCTTGGCCCGGTTCCATGGATAACACCTGAATAAAGAGGTGACCTGTCAATATTGTCTCTTATGATTTTATGAGTATCTTCGTTGGTGTATGTAAGCCAGCATGAACGCTGTTCTTTCTGGATGCTTTCAGGATCGGTTGTAAATGAAAAAGGTACTATCTTTTTATCCCCAAACTGTTCTTCCATTTTATCAAAATCAATGGTTCTTCCGTCAACTCTGGCAGGTGTTCCTGTTTTAAACCTTACAATTTCTATTCCCAGTTTTTTCATGGATTCCGATAAATAATTGGCTGCAAGAAGCCCGTTCGGGCCTGTATAATAACTTATATCGCCAAAAATACATCTTGCTTTAAGATATGTTCCCGTACAAAGGACTACTGCTTTTGTATAATATTCGGCACCCGAAAAAGTTTTAACACCTTTAATAACGCCGTTTTCAGCCATAAGCTCAGCCACTTCAGCCTGTCTGATAGTAAGATGTTCTGTATTCTCCAGTGTTTTTCTCATAGTTGCACTGTATTTAGATTTATCAGCCTGTGCTCTTAATGAATGAACCGCAGGTCCTTTTGATTGATTTAACATTTTTGACTGTATAAATGTCTTATCAATATTAACACCCATTTCTCCGCCAAGTGCATCTATTTCCCTTACAAGATGTCCCTTAGAGCTTCCTCCGATATTCGGATTACATGGCATAAGTGCGATACTTTCAACACTCACCGTAAACATTATAGTCTCAAGTCCCAGTCTTGCACAGGCAAGTGCAGCTTCACATCCTGCATGACCTGCTCCGACTACCGCTATATCATATTCTTCAACAACATTCATATCTTCACCTGTTTTCTAAATTATTTTCCCATACAAAATTTACTGAATATTTCATTTACAAGATCGTCTTCCACCGATTCACCGATGATTTTACCAAGTTCTTCATAAGCATTAAGTAAATCGATAGTATAAAAATCTTCCGGCATTCCTTCATTAATACTTCTCTTTACAAGTCTAAGACTTTCTAATGCGTTGTCAAGTGCTGCTTTATCTCTTTCATTGGAAATATACACTTCATCATTAAAATCTATCTTACCTTCCGTAAACATATCCACAATGTAATCCGTAAGTTCTTCAAGTCCGGTATTTTCCTTTGCAGAAACAAGAAATACACGGTTATTCGTTAATTCCTTCATCTTATCCACAGTTATGACTGGTTCAAGGTCGGATTTGTTTAAAAGTACAACCGCCTTATTATTTTTTATCAGCTTAAGAATTTCATAATCATTTTCATCCAGTTTTCTGGATGAGTCAACTACATACATAATTAAATCAGCATCTTCTGCCGTTGCTTTTGCCTTATTAACTCCTATGTTTTCCACAATATCTTCTGTGTTTCTTATTCCTGCGGTATCAATGAGATTAAGTGTTATTCCGTTAAGGTTAATCTGTTCTTCTATAATATCCCTTGTTGTTCCTTCTATATCTGTAACAATAGCTCTTTCTCTACCTGATAAAATATTTAAAATACTTGATTTTCCCGCATTTGGTTTCCCAAGTATTACGGTATTGATGCCCTGTGTGAATAACTTTCCGTTATCCACAGTTATCAACAGCTTTTCTGCTGTTTTTACCCACTTATCCACATAGTTTTCCAACTTATCCCCAAAATTATCAAGAGAAATGTGCTCAGGATCATCTAAAGCAGCCTCAATAAATGCTACATTGTGTATAATTTCTGCCCTAAGATTGCTTATCTGTTCCGATAATTTACCATTTAAGAGGTTAATAGAGTTTTTAAGAGCATATTTATTTTTTGAATTTATGATATCAATTACTGCTTCTGCCTGGCTTAAATCAATTCTACCATTTAAAAATGCCCGCTTTGTAAATTCACCCGGTTCCGCAGGCCTGGCTCCTGACTTAAGTACCGCTTCAAGAACTTTTTTCATAACAAAAGAACCGCCATGGCAATTAATTTCTATGGTATCTTCCTTTGTATATGTGTTAGGAGCCGCCATTACCATTACAAGAACTTCGTCTACTATTTCATTATTAAAAACTATATTTCCATAATGAATAGTATGGGATTTGACTTCAGACATTTTCTTTTTGCTCTTCTTAGGCACAAAAATTTTGTCAATAACAGAAAATGCTTCTTCTCCGCTGATTCTTATTATTCCGATTCCCGAACCCATTCCTGTTGCAATAGCTGCAATTGTTTCTCTCATATTTCTTACCTCAGATTATTTCTTACCTCTATATAATAACAAAAAGGGATGTATTTCACATCCCTTTTTTTATCAGATATTACTGTTTTTTCATAAATACAACTACATGTCTGAATGGCTCTTCGCCCTCGCTCTTTGTAGATACGTATTTATCATTCTGAAGAGTTGAATGAATAATTCTTCTTTCATAAGGATTCATTGGCTCTAAAGATACAGGACGTCTTGTTCTCTTAACTTTATATGCAATATTTTTTGCAAGTGATTCAAGAGTTGCTTTACGTCTTTCCCTGTAATTTTCAGTGTCAAGTTTGACTCTGAAATATTTACCGCCTTCTTTGTTAGCTACAAGGCTTATAAGATACTGAAGTGAATCAAGAGTCTGTCCTCTCTTACCGATAAGAACACCCATATCACCACCTACAAGGTTAATGTCTATGCTGTCATCATCGTTAAAACTAATTTCTATAGTTACCTCAAGGTCCATTGTCTTAAATATATCATTTAAGAATTTTCTGATTTTATCTTCAACTGCACCTTTATCAACAACTTTTTCCGGTTTAACTTCTTCAGTTTCTTCAACTGTTATTTCTTCTATGATTTCGGCATTTTCTTCCTGCTTCTTTGATACAAGAATTTTTGCTGGCTTACTGTTTATAAAACCGAATAAACCATTTGAGCCTTTTTCAATTACTTCATATTCAAGATTATCACTTGATGTTTCTAACTGCAATGCTGCATTTATTAATGCTTCTTCTACAGTCTTTCCCGTAACCTCAATTTTCTCCATAATAATTCCTCTGTTTAAAAATTATTTGCTATTGTTATTTTTTTCATTAAACATCTTTACCATATTAGCCTTAGCTGCAAGACTGCCCGGTTTTGCTGAGGTATTATAATAACTTGTTGATTCCTTGATTTCTTTATCTCTTTCTTCTTTTCTGTTTTCACGGGCTTCCATTTTATGAACCTGTTCAACATACTTTGAAGTTACATTTGAAATCTTTACAGGAGGCAAACCTTTTTTAGCTCTTTTAATATTAGCTTTTTCAATGTTTTCCTTAACAATTTCATCTACATCTTTATTGTTCATCTTCTTGTTGATTACAAGCTGCACTATAATCTGTACTACAGATGATGCAATCCAGTATAAACCGATACATGAAGCAAACGATACGCAGAATACTGCTGATAATATAGGCATAATTGTATTCATGACTTTCATTGAACTTGCCATACCTGCCTGCTGGTCATTCTGTGAACCAACATTTACATTATTCTTATTTTCCATTAATTTAACACTTAACCACTGGGTTAAACCTGCTAAAATAGGAATAATAAGTGCCCAACTAAGTCTCCAACCTGGTGCCTGTGTAAGACTTATACCAAAAAGATTGTTATATCCATGAATCTGATCAAAGGCATTTCCAAAATCTACGCTTGAGAATGCGTTCTGTACTTCACTCCATTTTTCAGGCGACAGGTTATAAATCTTATCTATAAGAGTTGCCCTGCCTGTAGAAGCACTTACTGAAATTCCGTTAATAGCATCTAATTTAGTTGCCCAATCATCACCTGATCCTGTAATCTTATCTGCGATACCGCCGCAAAGCTCACGGATTTTAGTAACGTATCCGGGAATTTTATAAATTACCCTGTACAATGCAAACATGATAGGAAGCTGGATAAGCATGGTAAGACATCCGCCTGTTGGTGATGTACCATACTTTTCATATACAGCCTTTGTCTCTGCCTGCATATTCATCATAGATACCTGATCTCTCTTATCTTTATATTTTGCCTGAATTTCCTGAAGTTCAGGATTCATCAGACCTGATAATTTAGAGAACTTCTGCTGTTTAATTGTCATAGGAAGGAGAATAAGTCTTACTATGATTGTAAACAGAATAACACTGATACCAATAATTGGAACATGATAAGGTTTGTCTGTAAACCATTCAGCAATATTATATATAAGATTAAAAAGTCCATTAAAAATCTGACCTAATAACCATGCTATCGGCTTAAGAAAACCTGTCTGTGTTGTTAAAAGAATCATGTTTTCTCCTTAATATTCTTTTATTTATGGAACCGGATCATATCCTCCCTTAGCGAAAGGATTACACCTTAATATTCTCCATATTGTCAAAAGACCGCCCTTAAATGCCCCATATTTTTCAATAGCCTCTATTGCATACTGGGAACATGTAGGCGTATAGATACATGTTGCGTGTTTTTTAAGCGGTGATATATTCTTTTTATAAAATTTAATCATTTTTATAAGTATTTTTTTCATAATCTCTTCCTATTATATAGATAAAATTTTATGAAGCCTTAAAAGATGTAACAATGCACTTTCTGTATCTGCATAATTCTTACCTTTTAAATTGGCTCTTGCAATAATGACAATATCATATCCTTTAAGAATACTTCCGCTGTTCAACCGGACGCTCTCACGTATTAAACGTGTCAACCGGTGTCGGACAATACTGTTCCCGACTTTCTTACTCACAGATATTCCCAATCTGAGATTATCCGTTCGATTCTCCAAAACATACATAACCAGATACTTATTTGCATAAGAAACACCGTTCTTATATACATTCTGAAAATTCATATTACTTTTCAAAGACTCATATCCGTTCATGTAATACACTCTCTTTCATAACTTATAGTGAGAAAGAAAAAGGCCACACTTTTTGCGGCCTATGCTGATAATACTTTTCTACCTTTTGCTCTTCTGGCAGCAAGAACTTTTCTTCCACCGGCAGTGCTCATTCTTGATCTGAATCCATGAACTTTAGATCTTGATCTCTTCTTAGGCTGGAATGTCATCTTCATGCGAATACACCTCCTTGTAATATTTTTGTCCTATATTATAGAACATCATTCTCATTCTATTCAAAAACCTTTATAAAGTCAAGCATTTATTGTTATCAACATTATGTGGATAACTTTGGGGATAAAGTGTTTAAATAGTGTTTATAAATACCCTCATTAACGTTTTTAAGCCATTTATTTTGTGCATATATCAATTCACAATCATTTTTTATTAAAAGTTGAAAATTTCTTTAAAATGAGGTAAAATAGGTGTTGAATATCGTGAGATATTATCGTTTTTTTAGGAGCAGCATCATGATTAACATTTTAAAAGAAAAGTGGGAAGAAATCATCAATACCATTAAGATTTCTTATGATATGGGTGATTTGCCATTCAAAACATGGATTCTTCCTTTACAACCTTATTCCATAGATGATTATACCGTTACTATTTTTGTTCCGGATCCTCGTGTAGTTAATCATATTAAGAATAATTATACTAATCATTTCATTACAACTATATCTAACTTTTTTGATCACAGTTATGATGTACGTTTTATAAGTACACCGGATCTTGCTAACCCTCAGCCTGTGGTTAAAGAACCTGTGGAGTCACTTAATTCGCTTATCATTAAAGCAGGTCTTAATCCTAAATATACATTTGAGACATTTGTAGTAGGTGATAATAACAATTTTGCCCATGCAGCTTCTTTGGCAGTTGCTGAATCTCCGGGAGATACATATAATCCTCTCTTTTTATACGGAGGTGTAGGACTTGGTAAGACTCATCTTATGCAGGCTATAGGTAATTATATTATTAAACAGAATCCTTCTCTTAAAGTTATGTATGTAACTTCTGAGATTTTTACCAATGAACTTATTGAATCCATCAAGACAGAAAAAAATACAAGTAATAAGAACTTCCGTGAAAAATACCGTAACGTCGATGTTCTTTTAATTGATGATATACAGTTTATTATAGGTAAGGAAAGTACACAGGATGAATTTTTCCATACCTTTAATACTCTTCGTGAAGCAAAAAAACAGGTTATTATATCTTCAGACAGACCACCTAAGGATTTTGAGACACTTGAAGACAGACTTAAATCACGTTTTACAAACGGTCTTCTCGTTGACATCTCTCCTCCTAATTATGAGACCAGGATGGCAATCTTACATAAAAAAGGTGAAATAGAGGGTTATAATATTGATATGGATGTTCTTGAATACATTGCTACCAACATCAAGTCCAACATAAGAGAACTTGAGGGTTCTCTTACCAAGCTTGTTGCTTTTTCCAAATTCAGTAAAAAGCCAATCAATGTTTCCCTTGCAGAAGAGGTTTTAAGGGATTTTATATCTCCTAATGCTCACAGGGAAGTTACGCCTGAATTGATAATCCAGACAGTTGCAGAACATTACCAGATTTCCGTTGAAGACCTTATTTCCAAGAAGAGAGATCAGAAAATAGCATGGCCACGTCAGATAGCAATGTATCTTTGCCGCAGCCTTACTGATATTCCACTTACTAAAATAGGATCTTATCTTGGTGACAGGGATCATACTACTGTTTCCCACGGATGTGATAAGGTGGCGGAGACACTTGCCAAAGATGCTTCTTTTGCTAATACACTTGAAATCATAAAGAAAAAGATTAATCCTTCATAATTCTATAATTTATTATAATAGGAAACAATTAATACGACTTTTACACATTTTTCTGTGGACAAGCGGGTATTATATGTGGATATCTTTTAATTTTTATTTTGTTTTAATAAGTTTAGGGCTTTAAATGTGGATAACTTCAATATTTTCAACATCGTTTATTCCGGTTTTCCATATTGTTATCCCAGTCACAAATCCTTTATTTAAAGGACTTAAGACCGGTTTTCAACTTATTCACAGCCCCTACTACTACTACTACTAATTTTTTTTATAAATATAATAATATTTTCGCCAAGGAGGAATTATACACATTATGAAAATCGTCTGTACTAAATCAGAATTACTTAAAGGAGTTAATATAACTCTCAGAGCAGTTCCGGTAAGAACAACAATGACCATACTTGAATGTATTCTTATTGATGCAACTGAACTTGATATTAAATTAACTGCTAATGATATGGAACTTGGTATTGAAACTACAATCGATGGCGATATTATCGAAAAAGGTAAAATAGCAATCGAAGCTAAGTTTTTTGCCGATATTATCCGTAAACTTCCTGACAGTGAAATTACAATTGAGACTGACAGTAATTTTAATGCTTCAATAACATGTGAGAAATCAGTATTTAATATTCCTGCAAGAGATGGTGAAGATTTTTCTTACCTTCCTTACATCGAAAAGAATAATATGATTACAATTTCACAGTTTGATTTAAAAGAACTTATAAGACAGACTATATTTTCTATAGGTGATAATGAAAGTAACCTCATAATGACAGGTGAACTTTTTGAAGTAACAGAAGATAACCTTAAAGTTGTATCCCTTGACAGATACAGAGTTTCTATCCGTAACGTTAAATTAAATAATATTTACAACGATATTAAAGTTATAGTTCCGGGTAAGACTTTAAATGAAATTTCCAAGATAATTACGGGTGATGCTGAAAGTATGGTAGATGTATATTTTTCAGATAATCACATTTTATTTGAATTTGATAAAACAATCGTTATATCAAGGTTAATCGAAGGTGAATTTTTCAAGATTAACCAGATGCTTTCAAAAGATTATGAGACAAAAATAACAATCAACAAAAGGGAACTTCTTGATTGTATTGACAGAGCTACTCTTTTTGTAAAAGAAGGCAATAAGAAACCTGTAATTTTTGATATTGAAGATGGTTCGGTTAAAATCAACATTACTTCTACAGTTGGTAAGATGAATGAAGAAATTGATATCGAAAAAGAAGGAAGCGACATAAAGATAGGATTCAATCCTAAGTTTGTTATAGATGCACTCAGGGTTATTGATGATGAGACAATATCAATGACATTTATGAATGCCAAATCACCATGTACGATAAGAGATAAAGATAACAGATATATTTATCTTATCCTTCCTGTTAATTACTAGAATTGGAGTTTTTTATGGAAATAATCAAATTAAGAGAAGAATTTATTAAACTTGGACAGGCTTTGAAAGCCGCTAATTTGGTAAGTTCAGGCGTGGAAGCCAAAGATGTTATTCTTGAAGGTATGGTTAAAGTAAATGGTGAAAAAGAATACCAGAGAGGAAAAAAACTTCGTGCGGGAGATATTGTTTCTTTTAACGGAGAAGAAATTAAAATTGAAGAATGATAATTAAATCTATTGATTTACAAAACTTCAGAAATTATGAAACTGAGAAAATAGAGTTTGATGAAAATACCAATATTCTCTACGGAGATAATGCACAGGGAAAGACTAATATTCTTGAGGCAATATTTTTATCAGGTACATCAAAAAGCCATAAAGGAAGTAAGGACTCAGAGATAATTAATTTTTCAAAAGACGAGGCCCACATTAAGACGGTAATATCCAAAAAAGAAATTGATTATCGTATAGATATTCATATCAGGAAAAATAAATCAAAGGGAATAGCCGTTAACGGCATACCAATTAAGAAATCGTCGGAACTTTATGGAATTGTGAATATAGTATTTTTTTCACCTGAGGATCTTAATATTATTAAAGCAGGTCCTTTTGCAAGAAGAAGATTTATGGATATGGAGATGTGCCAGCTTGATAAAATTTATGTAAACAGTCTTATAAATTACAATAAAGCAATAGACCAGAGAAACAGGCTTTTAAAGGACATATATTATTCTCCTTATCTTGAAGATACTATGGATATATGGGATGAGAATATTCTGAAATACGGTTCAGAGATAATCAGAAAGAGAGAATCTTTTATCAATGAGCTTAATGAAATCATCGGTAAAATACATTTTACCTTGTCAGGCGGAAGGGAAAATATTGTTATAAAATACGAGCCTTGTGTTAAAGAGGAAGAATTTGAAAGTGTGCTTAAAAGTACCAGGGATAGGGATAAAAAACAAAAATCTACAGGTTCAGGTCCTCACAGGGATGATATTATTTTTTTAATTGACAATGTTGATATAAGAAAATACGGCTCACAGGGTCAGCAAAGAACTGCGGCATTATCACTTAAACTGGCAGAAATAGAAATTGTTAAAAAACAAATAGGAGATACACCGATTCTTTTGTTGGACGATGTTTTATCCGAACTTGACAGCAGCAGGCAGAATTATCTTTTAAACAGTATTCATAATATCCAGACAATAATGACTTGTACGGGATTGGATGAATTTATAAATAACAGATTTAATGTTAACAGAATTTTTAAGGTAACTAATGGAAAAGTAAGTAAAGAAAATTAATAACAGGAGGCATTACACATGAGCGATGCAGGTTATACAGCAGACCAAATCCAAATCTTAGAGGGTTTGGAAGCAGTAAGAAAAAGACCGGGAATGTATATAGGAAGTACATCTTCGAGAGGACTTCATCACCTGGTATATGAAATAGTTGACAATTCAGTGGATGAAGCACTTGCCGGATTCTGTACAGAAATTTTTGTACAGATTAACGAAGATAATTCCATAACGGTTATAGATAACGGAAGAGGTATACCTGTAGGAATTAATGCTAAATCAGGTCTGCCGGGTGTAGAAGTTGTATTTACGATACTTCATGCCGGCGGTAAATTCGGCGGTGGAGGATATAAGGTATCCGGCGGATTACACGGTGTAGGTGCATCTGTTGTTAATGCTTTATCAGAATGGCTTGAGGTAAAAGTATTCCAGAACGGTAAAATATATGAACAGCGTTATGAGAGAGGTAAAGTTATGTATCCTCTCAAAATAGTAGGAAGCTGCGATATGGAAAAAACAGGTACGGAGGTTCATTTTTTACCTGATAAAGAAATATTTGAAGATACTGTATATGATTACAATGTATTAAAACAGCGTCTCAGGGAAATGGCTTTTCTTACCAAAAATCTTAGGATTACACTAAAAGATGACAGGGAAGATAAAAAAGAAAAAGTATTTCACTATGAAGGCGGAATAAAAGAATATGTTGAGTACCTTAATAAGGGAAATCAGGCACTTTATGATGAAATAATTTATTGTGAAGGAAATAAAAACGGAGTTAATGTTGAAGTTGCATTCCAGCATAATGACGGTTATTCCGATAATGTATACGGATTTGTTAATAATATAACAACTCCTGAGGGAGGAACTCATGTAACAGGTTTCAGAAATGCCGTAACCAAGACATTCAATGATTATGCAAGAAGCAATAAGATATTAAAAGAAAAGGACCCAAGTCTTTCAGGTGAAGATATAAGAGAAGGTCTGACAGCAATTATAAGTATCAAAATAGCCGACCCACAGTTTGAAGGACAGACTAAGCAGAAACTTGGTAACAGCGAAGCAAGAGGAGCTGTTGAAAGCGTAGTTACAGAACAGCTGACATATTTCCTTGAACAGAATCCTTCTGTGGCAAAAACAATATGTGAAAAATCTGTTCTTGCACAGCGTGCAAGGGAAGCAGCAAGAAAAGCAAGGGATCTTACAAGAAGAAAAACAGCACTTGATGGTTTTAATCTTCCGGGTAAACTTGCAGATTGTTCTGATAAGAATTCTGAAAATTGTGAAATTTTTATAGTCGAGGGTGATTCCGCCGGCGGTTCTGCAAAGAGTGCAAGAAAGAGAGAAACACAGGCTATACTTCCGCTTAGAGGTAAGATTCTCAATGTTGAGAAAGCAAGACTTGACCGTATTTTGGGAAATGCGGAAATAAGAACAATGATAACAGCTTTCGGAACAGGAATACATGAAGATTTTGATATATCCAAATTAAGATATAACAAAATTATTATAATGACTGATGCCGATGTAGACGGAGCCCATATCAGTACATTATTGCTTACTTTCTTTTACAGGTTTATGCCGGATTTAATTAAAAAAGGACATGTATATCTGGCACAGCCACCTCTTTACAAATTAGAAAAGAATAAAAAAGTCTGGTATGCTTACAGTGATGAAGAACTTAGTGCTATTCTCGCCGAAGTAGGCAGGGACCAGAATAATAAAATACAGCGATACAAAGGTCTTGGTGAGATGGATGCTTCCCAGCTTTGGGAGACAACAATGGATCCTGAGCACAGAATACTTAAAAAAGTATATTTTGACGAAGAAATATCATCTGAAATAGATCTTACATTCTCAACATTAATGGGCGATAAAGTCGAACCACGAAGAGAATTTATTGAAACAAATGCTAAATATGTTAAAAATCTTGATATTTAACATGAGCAGGGTCTGTATTATTTAAAAAAGGAGACTAAAATATGGATGAACATATTTTTGATAAAGTTCACGAGGTAGATTTGAAGAAAACAATGGAAGATTCTTACATTGATTATGCCATGAGTGTAATTGCAGCAAGAGCACTTCCGGATGTAAGAGATGGTTTGAAGCCTGTTCAGAGAAGAATTCTTTTTTCAATGAGCGAGTTGGGAAACGGACCTGACAAACCTCACAGAAAATGCGCACGTATCGTCGGTGATACCATGGGTAAATATCATCCACATGGTGACTCATCTATTTACGAAGCACTTGTAAAACTTGCCCAGGATTTTAATACAAGATATCCATTGGTAGACGGTCATGGTAACTTTGGTTCCATTGATGGTGACGGTGCTGCCGCAATGCGATACACAGAAGCAAGACTTACAAAACTTTCTATGGAAATGCTTGCTGACATAGGTAAGGACACCGTAGATTTTATACCTAATTTTGATGAGACAGAAAAAGAACCTGTTGTACTTCCTTCAAGATATCCTAACCTTCTTGTAAACGGTACATCAGGAATTGCGGTAGGTATGGCAACCAATATACCTCCACATAATCTCAGGGAAGTAATTAAAGCAGTCTTGAAAATTATTGATAATCGTGTTCTTGAAGACAAAGACACAACTATCGATGAACTGATGGAAATAGTAAAAGGTCCTGATTTTCCTACAGGAGCTACAATACTCGGTAAATCAGGAATAGAGGAAGCATATCGTACAGGCCGTGGTAAGATAAGAGTCCGTGCAGTATCTGAAATTAATACTCTTCCAAATGGTAAAACAGAAATAATTATTACCGAACTTCCGTATATGGTTAATAAAGCTTTGCTTATCCAGAAGATAGCCGAGCTTGTTAAAGATAAAAAAATTGATGGAATCACAGGTATTATTGACCAGTCCAATATGCAGGGTATAAGAGTAAGCATTGAACTCAGAAGGGATGTCAATGCCAATGTAATTCTTAACCAGTTGTATAAGCATACACAGTTACAGGATACATTTGGTGTTAATATGCTCGCCCTTGTAAATAACGAACCAAAAGTTCTTAATCTTCATCAGATGCTTACATATTACCTTGAACATCAGGAAGAAGTAGTAACAAGAAGAACAAAATATGAACTTAACAAAGCACAGGAAAGAGCTCATATTTTGGAAGGTCTGCTTATTGCTCTTGACAATATTGATGAAGTAATATCAATAATAAGAGGCTCTGAAAGTGTCAATGTCGCAAAACAGAAGTTAATAGAAAGATTTGGACTCTCTGATGCACAGTCACAGGCAATCGTGGATATGCGTCTCAGAACTCTTACAGGTCTGGAAAGAGAAAAAATAGAAGCAGAATATAACGAATTAATGAAACGTATTGATGAGTTAAAAGCAATTCTTGCAGATAACAAAAAACTTCTTATGGTAATAAGAGAAGAACTTTCAATTATCATGGATAAGTATGGTGATGACAGAAGAACAGCCATCGGATATGATGAATTTGATATTTCAATGGAAGATATGATTCCTAATGAAAGTACAGTCATCACAATGACTAATTTAGGATATATCAAGAGAATGACTCCGGATAATTTCAGAAGCCAGAACAGAGGCGGCCGTGGAATTAAGGGAATGCAGACAATAGATGATGATTATATAGAAGATATTCTTATGACAACAACACACAATATTGTACTGTTTTTTACCAACAAAGGACGTGTATATAAGTTAAAAGCTTATGAAATTCCTGAAGCAGGAAGAACCGCAAGAGGAACAGCCATTGTTAATCTTCTTACATTACAGGCGGGTGAAAAAATATCTGCAATTGTTCCTGTAGACGGAATAAAAGATAACGAATATCTTTTTATGGCAACTAAACAGGGTATAGTCAAGAAAACATATTGCAAAGAATATGCTAACATAAGAAAAACCGGAATTCAGGCAATCACATTGAGAGACAATGACGAGTTAATTGAAGTAAAGGCAACGGATTCCACAAAGGAAATTTTTCTTGTAACAAAATATGGATACTGTATAAGATTTAAAGAAACAGATGTCCGTCCTACCGGACGTAGTGCAATGGGTGTTATCGGTATGAATATTCTGGAAGGTGACGAAGTTGTAGGAATGCAGCTTAATACCCAGGGAGATACACTTTTGATAGTATCAGAAAACGGTCTTGGAAAACGTACTCCGATTGAGGAATTTAACCTTCAGAACCGTGGTGGAAAAGGCGTTAAATGTTATAAAATTAACGAGAAATCCGGAAATGTAATAGGTGTTAAAGCTGTAAGCAATACCAGAGAAATAATGCTCATAACAACTGAGGGCATAATTATACGAATGGAAGTAGCGGGAATATCTACTTTAGGACGTATAACATCAGGTGTTAAGTTAATAAATCTTGACGATGGAGTTAAAGTAGCAAAGGTTGCAAAAGTAAGAGAAGAAGATGTTTCTGATGAAACTGAATCAGAAGAAAACAATAATGAAGACTCTGGAGATAACAGTGAGAACTAATAATAAACAGCAGACCGGAGCATATCCGGTCTGTTTTTGCGAGGAAAAATGAGAGAATTAGATGTAAAAGTAATAACCGAAAATATTAAAGAAATGTGTATAGAAGCAACACATTTTTTAACAGAAGATATGAAAAATGTACTTGACGATTCTGTGACAAAAGAAGAATCACCCCTTGGAAAACAGATTTTACAGCAGTTACAGGAAAATCTTAAGATTGCCGGGGATGAAATGATTCCTATCTGTCAGGATACAGGAATGGCAGTTGTTTTTATAAAAGTAGGTCAGGATGTGCATTTCACCGGAGGAAATATTGAAGATGCAATCAACGAAGGCGTAAGACAGGGATATACGGAAGGATATTTGAGAAAATCCGTAGTAAAAGATCCTATTATCAGGGAAAATACAAAAGATAATACACCTGCAATTATTCATTATTCTATAGTAGAAGGAAATGATGTTGAAATAACAGTGGCACCAAAGGGTTTTGGAAGTGAAAACATGAGCCGTATATTTATGCTCAAGCCTGCAGACGGAATAGATGGCGTAAAAAATGCTATTTTGACGGCAGTTAAAGAAGCAGGACCAAACGCATGTCCACCTATGGTAGTTGGTGTAGGAATAGGCGGTACCTTTGAAAAATGTGCACTTCTTGCAAAAGAAGCATTAACAAGAAATATAAACGAACAATCAAAAATACCATATGTAAAAGAACTGGAAGAAGAAATGCTTGAAAAAATAAACTGTCTTGGAATAGGTCCCGGAGGGCTTGGAGGAAGAGTAACTGCTTTTGCTGTAAATATTGAAACGTATCCTACACATATTGCAGGACTTCCTGTTGCCGTGAATATATGTTGTCATGTAAACAGACATTCACACAGGGTAATCTAAAAATTTGAAGTCAGGAGAAAAAATATGGACAGATACATTAATACCCCTTTAGATAATAAAACGGCAAAAACCCTTAAAGCCGGAGATTATGTATATATAACAGGAACAATATATACAGCGAGAGATGCAGCACATAAAAGAATGGATGAGACACTTAACAGAAATGAAAGTCTGCCAATAGATGTGAAAGGCAATATAATATATTATATGGGGCCATCCCCTGCAAGGGAAGGACGTCCGATAGGTTCGGCGGGTCCTACAACAGCTACGAGAATGGACAAATACGCACCAAGGCTTCTTGATATGGGACTTATAGGAATGATTGGCAAGGGAAAAAGACAGAAACCTGTGGTAGATGCAATAATAAGAAATGGTGCGGTATATTTTGCAGCAGTTGGCGGAGCCGGTGCTTTACTGGCACAGCGTATTATTAAATCAGAAGTTGTGGCATATGATGACCTTGGAACCGAAGCCATCAGAAAACTTGAGGTAAAGGATTTTCCTGTAATAGTCGTGATAGACAGTGATGGAAATAATCTCTATGAAATATCACAAAAAAAATACGAAAAAAAGATTGACAATAAATAATGCGTCTTGTATAATTATTTTTGCACTGTTGAAAGTGCGTAATTTCATAACTAATTATGAATTCGGAGAAATACTCAAGAGGCCGAAGAGGCGCCCCTGCTAAGGGTGTAGGTCGTTAACGCGGCGCGAGGGTTCGAATCCCTCTTTCTCCGTTACAGGAATATATCGGAAGAATATAACTTCCGGTATTTTTTTATCCTGTATGAAGTACGACAGGATAGCATCTATCTGGAAAAAATACTTATTTTTTGTAAAAATTAGTTGACAATTGATATATGCTGTGGTACATTAGATAAGCATTCTCGTGAAGCAAGTGCAATGATAAAATATTTTTTGAAAAATATATGAAAAAAGTTATTGACATAAGCTGATCGGTATGATATATTTAATAAGCTGTCGCGTGAGACAGTAAGTAAGAAACTTGATAACTGAACAGTGAAACAACCCTGAAAATTTCAAAATTTTCAGTTCCTCGAAAGAGGAATAAGACATTCAGTACATCTGAAAAGATTGTACAAACGTAGACGGATGAACTTAGTAAAAAGCTAGCTCATCTGAGTCACAAACTTTATATGAGAGTTTGATCCTGGCTCAGGATGAACGCTGGCGGCGTGCTTAACACATGC
>ERZ827168.424-NODE-424-length-71920-cov-7.668211_pt1 | contig 71920 bp, 51 predicted proteins | sample MGYA00519868_ERZ827168 | MGnify/ENA primary metagenome ERZ827168 (study PRJEB31778, sample SAMEA3449271) | human gut metagenome | biome: human gut; feature: human-associated habitat; material: faeces | place: United Kingdom | collected 2010/2012 ... | reverse complement strand
CAGGAGTTAAATAATTCGCAGGAGTTAAATAATTCGCAGGAGTTAAATAATTCGCAGGCGTTAAATAATTCGCAGGAGTTAAATAATCCACAGGAGCTAAATAATTCTCAGGAGTCAAATGATTCGCAGGAGTTAAATAACTCGCAGGTGAGTTGTAAAGGTTCAGTTGATTCTACGATTACGGATTTATTAGAAACAACATTGAATAATGCATTATTAGCAATAAGGAACGAACATCTGCTATTAATGCCTCATGTATGTAATGAATCGATTTCATACTTACTGAGCGAAAATGGTATACTGGAAGAAATAGATAAGCTCTACGAATTAAATGATCACGGAATTGATAATGACAAAGTAGGTAACAATGAAATTAATGAAATCAAAGTTAACCTGTCTCATATTCTTATTGATTCCTTAGATGATGCAAAGGTTAACCTTACACCGGTCATCGATTCGATTCTGGAGACTTTTTCAAAATCCCCATATATTAATGATGTAAGAATACTGGATTGGTGTTTTAATAAAAGTATGCAATATTTTGGTGATTCTGAAAAGATAACGCATGCATGCTCCGTGATGAGTCATATTGATTTTGATTGCAATCAATCTAAAATAGCTGAGGCATTATTTTTCAACCTCAATAAAGAACCCTATAAAAACAGCCCCGAGTTACAGGAATTGATTTGGGAGAAGTTGGTTGTATATGTCAATGATTTTAATTTAAGTAATCAAGAAAAATCGCGCTTAATACTAAGGTTATTTGATGATGTTAAGTTGCTATTTAATGAAGTGCCTGTCAGCATTTTGGTAAATGATATTTTTTTGAAGGTTTTTTTTATGAAGCAACCTGATTTTGCTAAGTGGTATTTCTATCAATTACTTAAAGATTATGAGGGCGAACAGCTGTATCTTAATGAGTTAGGATATGTTTATGGTAATGAAGAAAAAACAAATGAAATTGTAAATAAACTTCCGGGTTATGTCGTTAAGATTTTTGAAGAAAAGATCGATAATGAATTAAAAATTAGAACAAGAATGATGGAAACCCTGCGGGATGGGAAAATCAATATATATGATTATATTAATGAAAAACAGTTAGAAAAATTAAATCCACCGCAAGATTTACGTTCTGCAATAGAAAAAATTGGGTGGAAGAATAGACCTATCACTGCATAAAATAATGTGATGCCGGGATTTTTTTGTATTTCCCGGCATCTTTATAGAGATATTAATTATTTAATTTACTGAGCGTCGCGACCATCACCGCTTTGATGGTATGCATGCGGTTTTCCGCCTGATCAAAAACAATGCTGGCGGCAGATTCGAAGACCTCATCAGTCACTTCCATTCCGCCATGTAGGCCAAACTCTTCCGCCATTTTCTTGCCAAGCGTCGTTTGGTCGTCATGAAACGCGGGCAGGCAGTGGAGGAATTTGACCTCAGGGTTACCAGTCAACTGCATCATCTTGTTGTTCACCTGATAATCACGCAGCAATGCAATGCGTTCAGCCCATTTCTCTTTTGCTTCCCCCATCGACACCCACACATCGGTATAGATAAAGTCAGCACCTTCTACTCCCTTGGCTACATCTTCCGTTAGCGTAATATTCCCGCCATTTTGCTGTGCCAGAGCGCGGCATTCCGTAACCAGCGCAGATTCCGGCCAGCATGCCTGTGGCGCGACCAGACGCAAATCCAGACCGGTAAGCGCCGCAGCTTCGAGCATCGAATTGCCCATGTTGTTACGTGCGTCACCTGCATAGACCAGCGTCATTTCGTTGAATGCTTTACCGGGTAAATGCTCCTGCATGGTGAGGAGATCCGCCAGCAACTGCGTGGGGTGAAACTCATTGGTCAGGCCGTTCCATACCGGCACGCCAGCGTATTCCGCCAGTGTTTCGACAATCTCCTGACCATAGCCGCGATACTGAATACCGTCATACATGCGACCCAGCACGCGGGCAGTGTCTTTAATCGACTCTTTATGACCAATCTGACTGCCGCTTGGGCCGAGATAAGTAACGCGAGCACCCTGGTCATATGCGGCAACTTCGAAAGAGCATCGGGTACGGGTCGAGTCTTTTTCGAAGATGAGCGCGATGTTTTTACCAGTGAGTTTGGCTTCTTCTTTGCCGCTTTTCTTATCGGCTTTCAGCTTCGCGGCTAACTGCAGCAGGCTGTTGAGTTCAGCTGGCGTGAAATCGAGTAATTTCAGGAAATGCTTATGATAAAACCCGGACATAGATCCCTCCTGTGGCTAACGCCTCAATGAATTAAAATTCAATTTATATGGATGATTATTCATTTGCAAGTCTAAAGCATAAATCTTTGTCACAAAGGTGGAGGCAATGCCAGTGGTGTGTGACAATATGAGTATCGGCAGGACATTAAGAGGAATGAGCCATGGCAAACCCGGAACAACTGGAAGAACAGCGTGAAGAAACACGTTTGATTATTGAAGAATTACTGGAAGATGGCAGCGATCCGGACGCACTGTACACCATCGAACACCATCTTTCCGCAGACGATCTGGAAACCCTGGAAAAAGCAGCAGTTGAAGCGTTTAAACTCGGTTACGAAGTGACCGATCCAGAAGAGCTGGAAGTTGAAGATGGTGATATCGTGATTTGCTGCGACATCCTCAGCGAGTGCGCGTTGAATGCCGATCTGATCGATGCCCAGGTTGAACAACTGATGACGCTGGCGGAGAAATTTGACGTTGAGTACGACGGTTGGGGCACTTACTTTGAAGATCCCAACGGCGAAGACGGCGACGATGAAGATTTTGTCGATGAAGACGATGACGGGGTTCGCCACTAATTAATTGATTAAAATGCCCGATAGCACACACTAGCGGGCATTTTTTTAGAGTTCGCGTAGCATCCGCACTTCACAATCGACATGGCCCGTGCAGCCAAGCGCATAGTCGATATGCTCAAAGCCCAAATGCTCATAAAGCGCAATGGCTTCCTTTAAAAAAGCGGTCGTTTCCAGATAGCAGCGTTTGAAGCCCATTTCTCGTGCCTGCTCCATCGCCATTAAGGCCAGTTTTTTCGCCAGCCCTTTACCGCGAATAGCCGGAAGAAAATACATCTTTTGCAGTTCGCAAATGTCCGATTCACTACCTGCTAATGGCGCAATCCCACCGCCGCCGACCACTTCACCCTCGTACTCAACCACCCAATATGCATGACCCGGCTGACTATACACTTGATACAGCTCGTCAAGATTCGGATCGGCGACGGTGTAGCCTTTATCAGCGGTAAGACCGTATTCGGCGGATACCTGACGAATGACGCGGGCGATAGCAGGATTATCCTGCAACGTCAGGCGACGCATTACAGGTGATTGCGGCGCAATGTTATTCATAGTTTAACCCAATAAAAATAAAGTAATTATACATTTGTTTAATACCACTCTCTTCTTACGTGCGCAAGCGTCTTATAAAGCAATAAAGTTTTTGCCAGCCTATTACTGATAAGAGTATTGTAACGTGGCAGAACATTTTACTGTCTGTATCTATAAATTATATCAATGGATTTTTTAATTCAGGGAATTTTTATGGCTCAAGTTATTAATGAAATGGATGTTCCGTCCCATTCGTTTGTTTTTCATGGTACAGGTGAGAGATATTTTCTTATTTGTGTGGTGAATGTGTTGTTAACGATTATAACGCTAGGTATCTATTTACCATGGGCATTAATGAAATGTAGGCGTTATCTCTATGCTAATATGGAAGTTAACGGACAACGATTTTCTTATGGAATTACTGGTGGGAATGTTTTTTTTAGTTGTCTTGTTTTTGTTTTTTTCTATTTCGCAATCTTAATGACAGTGTCAGCAGATATGCCGCTTGTTGGCTGTGTTTTGACTTTGTCACTGTTGGTTTTGCTTATATTTATGGCAGCAAAAGGACTGCGTTATCAGGCCTTGATGACCAGTCTCAACGGCGTAAGATTTAGTTTTAATTGCTCTTTGAAAGGGTTCTGGTGGGTAACCTTTTTCTTGCCGATTTTAATGGCCATTGGGATGGGGACTGTTTTCTTTATCTCGACAAAGATGCTACATGCCAATAGTTCAAGTAGTGTTATTATATCTGTGGTTCTGATGGCAATAGTTGGTATTGTTTCCATTGGTATTTTTAATGGTACTTTATATAGCCTGGTAATGAGTTTTCTCTGGAGCAATACCAGTTTCGGTATACATCGTTTCAAGGTGAAATTAGATACTGCGTATTGTATAAAATATGCCATCCTCGCATTTTTAGCTTTATTACCTTTTCTCGCTGTTGCTGGTTATATTATCTTCGATCAAATATTAAATGCGTATGATAGTTCTGTGTATGCAAATGATGATATTGAGAATTTACAGCAATTTATGGAAATGCAACGTAAAATGATAATCGCGCAGTTAATCTATTATTTTGGGATTGCTGTTAGCACCAGTTATTTAACGGTGTCGTTGCGAAATCATTTTATGAGCAACCTGTCACTGAATGATGGGCGTATTCGTTTTCGCTCAACTTTAACATACCACGGTATGCTTTATCGCATGTGTGCGTTGGTGGTGATATCCGGGATTACGGGCGGTCTGGCTTATCCACTGCTGAAAATATGGATGATTGACTGGCAGGCAAAAAATACGTATTTGCTGGGCGATTTGGATGACCTTCCTTTAATCAATAAAGAAGAACAACCAGATAAAGGCTTCTTAGCCAGTATTTCACGGGGAATTATGCCTTCTTTACCATTTCTGTAAGAGATAAAAAAGGCCGGAGCATGCTCCGGCCTTCGTTTTCATCACTGTGTTTTGATTACAGCGCGGCGATAACAGCCTGCTGTTCAATCAGCTTAGCTTTCGCTTCTGCATAGCCTTCCAGCTTCTCACGCTCTTTCGCGATGACCGCTTCCGGTGCGCGGGCGACAAAGCCTTCATTCGCCAGCTTGTTCTCGATACGGCTGATTTCGCCTTCGATCTTCGCCACTTCTTTCGCCAGACGCGCCAGCTCATCTTCTTTGTTGATGAGGCCAGCCATCGGGATCAGCAGCTCTGCGCCGTCGATGATCTTCGTAACGGAAACCGGACCTTTGTCATCGGCAGGCAGCACGGTGATGCTTTCCAGACGCGCCAGGGTTTGCAGGAAGCCACGGTTTTCATTTACGCGACGTTCTGCATCCGCGCTGCAACCACGCAGCAGCAGCTCCAGCGGTTTGCCCGGCGCGATGTTCATTTCTGCACGGATGTTACGTACCGCAACGATCGCCTGTTTCAGCCACTCGGTGTCAGCCAGTGCGGCTTCATCAACCTGAGATGCATCGTACTGCGGGAACGGCTGCAGCATGATGGTGTCGGCAGTGATACCGCAAAGTACTTTCACACGCTGCCAGATGGTTTCGGTGATGAACGGAATGATCGGATGCGCGAGGCGCAGCAGACCTTCCAGTACAGTCACCAGCGTATGGCGAGTACCGCGCAGTTCGGCTTCGGTGCCACCGTTCATTACCGGCTTAGTCAGCTCCAGATACCAGTCACAGAACTGGTTCCAGGTGAACTCATACAGAATGCCTGCAGCGATATCGAAGCGGAAGCTGTCCAGCGCTTCGCGGTACGCTTTGATGGTCTGGTTGAACTCTGCCAGAATCCAGCGGTCCGCCAGCGACAGCGTCATTTCACCACCGTTGAAGCCGCAATCCTGACCTTCTGTGTTCATCAGCACAAAGCGGCTGGCGTTCCACAGCTTGTTACAGAAGTTACGGTAACCTTCCAGGCGCTTCATATCCCAGTTGATGTCACGACCGGTAGAAGCCAGCGCCGCCAGGGTGAAGCGCAGGGCATCGGTGCCGTGCGGCTCAATGCCGTTCGGGAACTGTTTCTCGGTGCGCTTACGGATTTTGTCCGCCAGCTGCGGCTGCATCATATTGCCGGTACGTTTTTCCAGCAGTTCTGGCAGCGAAATACCGTCAACCATATCCAGTGGGTCGATAACGTTACCCTTGGATTTGGACATCTTCTGGCCTTCGTCATCACGAATCAGGCCGGTCATGTAAACGGTGTGGAACGGCACCTGCGGTTTGCCATTTTCATCTTTGATGAAGTGCATGGTCATCATGATCATGCGGGCAATCCAGAAGAAGATGATGTCGAAACCAGATACCATCACGCTGGTTGGGTGGAACTGGCGCAGTGCGTCGGTGTTTTCCGGCCAGCCTAGGGTAGAGAAGGTCCACAGCGCAGAAGAGAACCAGGTGTCGAGAACGTCTTCGTCCTGACGCAGGGCAACGTCGGCACCGAGGTTATTTTCCTTGCGCACTTCTTCTTCGTTGCGGCCAACATAAACGTTACCTGCTTCGTCGTACCATGCCGGGATACGGTGACCCCACCACAGCTGACGAGAGATACACCAGTCCTGAATATCGCGCATCCAGGAGAAGTACATGTTTTCGTACTGCTTCGGTACGAACTGAATGTCGCCGTTCTCAACCGCTTCAACCGCCGGTTTCGCCAGTACATCGGCACGCACGTACCACTGGTCGGTCAGCATTGGTTCGATAACCACGCCGCCACGGTCGCCGTAAGGAACGGTCAGGTCGTGCGGTTTAATTTCTTCCAGCAGGCCGAGTGCGTCAACCGCAGCAACGACTGCTTTACGTGCGGCAAAACGCTCCAGTTTCTGGAATTCTGCCGGGATCTCGCTGGAATAAACGTCAGATTCGTTACCTTTGGTATCGAACACCTGGGCGCTTTCACGGATATCGCCGTCAAAGGTCAGGATGTTGATCATCGGCAGGGCGTGACGTTTACCGACTTCATAGTCGTTAAAGTCGTGCGCCGGGGTGATCTTCACGCAGCCGGTGCCTTTTTCCATGTCGGCGTGTTCGTCGCCAACGATCGGAATACGACGGTTAACCAGCGGTAGAATGACATATTTGCCAATCAGGTCTTTGTAACGCGGATCTTCCGGGTTAACGGCCACGCCGGTATCGCCCAACAGGGTTTCCGGACGGGTAGTCGCAACCACCAGATAATCTTTACCGTCTGCGGTTTTCGCGCCGTCAGCCAGCGGATAGCGGATGTGCCACATCGAACCTTTCGATTCGCGGTTTTCCACTTCCAGGTCAGAGATAGCGGTGCGCAGTTTCGGATCCCAGTTTACCAGGCGTTTGCCACGGTAAATCAGGTCTTCTTTATACAGACGAACGAAAACTTCTTTCACCGCATTGGACAGGCCTTCGTCCATCGTGAAGCGTTCACGCTCCCAGTCGACGGAGTTGCCGAGACGGCGCATCTGACGGGTAATCGTGCCGCCGGATTCCGCTTTCCATTCCCAGATTTTGTCGATGAAAGCTTCGCGGCCGTAGTCGTGACGGGTTTTACCTTCTTCTGCGGCAATCTTGCGCTCAACGACCATCTGGGTAGCGATCCCGGCGTGGTCAGTACCGACCTGCCACAGGGTGTTTTTGCCCTGCATGCGCTGATAGCGGATCATGGTATCCATGATGGTTTGCTGGAAGGCGTGACCCATATGCAAACTGCCGGTGACGTTCGGCGGCGGGATCATGATGCAGAAACTTTCCTGGCTTTCATCGCCATTAGGCTTAAAGTAGCCCTGCTTTTCCCAGTGCTCGTAAAGCGGCTGTTCGATATCTTGTGGGTTATATGTCTTTTCCATTATTTCCAGGTTGCCGTATTCAGGTTGAAACCAGCCACGCGGTAGGCTTTATAGCGTTCGCGCGCCAGTTGTTTCAGAGAATCTTCATAAGGAACGAAGTCTACCACTTCTGTGAAAGCGGTGGCAAAATCTGCAAAGCTTGTTCGCAGACTAATCAATATATCGCGCGGGCTGCTGCTGCGTTTTTGCGGCCAGGCGATCTCCACCGGCGCACCGCCGCGCGGTCCTTCTCCCGCTAAATTATGCGGAACAAAGCTTTCTGCCGGACGCGCCCACAGGGCTTCATCCAGCCGGTAAGCCTGCTTTTCATCTTCACAGGCGATGAGCACGCGCTTACCGCTGCGCCAACGTTCTGCGGCAATTTCACACACCAGTTGCTCAACGGCGCTTAAGCCATCGACGGTGGTGTCATTGTCCAGAAGGTAGAACGTCGCGTTTTTCATATATGGGGCTTCTTGTGGTGGATTTAAATACGCATCAGGTATACACCGCAGCGCCTGATGCGACGCTGTTGTGTCTTATCAGGCCTACGAGTTCAGTGCTGTGTGTAGGTCGGATAAGGCGCTCACGCCGCATCCGACAATAACAGCATTGCCTGATGCGACGCTGCCGCGTCTTATCAGGCCTACGAGTTCGGTGCTGTGTAGGTCGGATAAGGCGTTCATGCCGCATCCGACAATAACAGCATTGCCTGATGCGACGCTTGCGCGTCTTATCAGGCCTACGAGTTCAGTGCTGTGTAGGTCGGATAAGGCGTTCACGCCGCATCCGGCAATAACAGCCTTGCCTGACGCAATTACTCTTCGCCGTTAAACCCAGCGCGGTTTAACAGGAACTGTGCCAGCAACGCCACCGGGCGACCGGTTGCGCCTTTTGCTTTACCAGAACGCCAGGCGGTACCGGCGATATCCAGGTGCGCCCAGTTGTACTTACGGGTAAAGCGTGACAGGAAGCAACCTGCGGTAATCGCCCCACCAGGACGACCGCCAATGTTCGCCATATCGGCAAAATTGGACTCCAGTTGTTCCTGATACTCGTCACCCAGCGGTAAGCGCCATGCGCGGTCACCGGATTGTTCAGACGCGGCAATCAGTTCATGGGCCAGCGGATTATGGTTCGCCATCAGACCAGTAATATGATGACCCAGCGCGATCACGCAGGCACCGGTCAGCGTCGCCACGTCAATCACCGCTTCCGGCTCAAAACGCTCAACGTAAGTTAACACGTCGCACAGTACCAGGCGGCCTTCAGCGTCAGTATTCAGCACTTCAACGGTTTGACCGGACATGGTGGTTAACACATCGCCCGGACGATAGGCTCGTCCGCCAGGCATGTTTTCGCAGCCTGCCAGCACGCCGATAACGTTAATCGGCAGTTGTAGCTCCGCGACCATCCGCATCACGCCGTAAACCGCTGCCGCACCGCACATATCGTACTTCATCTCATCCATGCCTTCTGAAGGCTTGATCGAGATACCGCCGGAGTCGAAGGTTAAACCTTTACCCACCAGCACGATTGGGCGTGCATCTTCCGACGCGTTGCCTTTGTGCTCAATCACCGACATCAGCGATTCGTTTTGCGAACCCTGACCGACCGCCAGATAGGAATGCATCCCCAGCTCTTTCATCTGCTGTTCGCCGATAACGCGGGTGATGACATTCTTGCTGTAGCTGTCAGCCAGCTGGCGCGCCTGAGAGGCGAGGTAAGCGGCGTTACAGATATTCGGCGGCATATTGCCGAGATCTTTTGCTGCTTTAATCCCGGCGGCAATCGCCAGACCGTGCTGGATCGCGCGCTCACCGCTGGTCAGTTCACGGCGGGTCGGCACGTTGAACACCATCTTACGCAGCGGACGACGCGGTTCGCTCTTGTTCGTTTTCAGCTGATCGAAACTGTAGAGCGTCTCTTTTGCCGTCTCGACAGCCTGACGCACTTTCCAGTAGTTATTACGGCCTTTAACGTGTAGTTCAGTCAGAAAGCAGACCGCTTCCATTGAGCCAGTATCATTCAGCGTATTAATGGTTTTCTGAATAACCTGCTTGTACTGACGCTCATCCAGCTCACGTTCTTTGCCGCAACCAATAAGGAGAATTCGCTCGGAAAGTACATTCGGAACATGGTGCAGCAACAATGTCTGCCCCGGTTTTCCTTCCAGTTCGCCCCGACGTAGCAGGGCGCTGATGTACCCATCGCTGATTTTATCGAGCTGTTCTGCAATCGGAGAAAGGCGACGTGGTTCGAAGACGCCCACGACGATGCAGGCACTCCGCTGTTTCTCCGGGCTACCGCTTTTTACACTAAACTCCATGCACTACGCTCCTGAATCTTAAAGACAACGGCGGTGGCTACAGATAGAATTGCAAGCTTTCGTAACTCATGTCCGCTGTTGCGATGACTTCGTGTTAATCTTAACGTTATTACGGCATTGGCACGTCAGAACAAAATCTGAGAGGTGAATCCGTTGAGTATAATTATCTTAGCGACGATTTCGACGACTCAAGAGAATAAATGACGTTTAAGCCATGAAACAAGCTAAAATCCTGCAAAAGACGAGTTTTTACGGGCGTATTTAAAGTGATAATCATAAGATATCTGGTGCGGGAGACGCTCAAAAGCCAGCTGGCGATACTCTTCATCTTGCTTTTGATCTTCTTCTGTCAAAAGTTAGTGAGGATCCTCGGCGCAGCGGTTGACGGCGATATTCCGGCGAATCTGGTGCTCTCCCTTCTCGGGTTGGGCGTGCCGGAAATGGCGCAGCTTATCCTGCCATTAAGCCTGTTCCTCGGGCTGCTGATGACGCTGGGCAAACTGTATACCGAAAGTGAAATTACGGTAATGCATGCCTGCGGCCTGAGCAAAGCGGTTCTGGTGAAAGCGGCAATGATCCTTGCGGTATTCACGGCGATCGTCGCGGCGGTTAACGTGATGTGGGCGGGACCGTGGTCATCGCGTCATCAGGATGAAGTGTTAGCAGAAGCGAAAGCGAACCCTGGCATGGCGGCGCTGGCGCAAGGGCAATTCCAGCAAGCGACTAATGGCAGCTCGGTGCTGTTCATCGAAAGCGTTGACGGCAGCGATTTCAAAGATGTGTTCCTCGCGCAAATTCGACCAAAAGGTAATGCACGTCCTTCTGTGGTGGTGGCCGATTCCGGACATTTAACCCAGCTGCGCGACGGCTCCCAGGTCGTCACTCTCAACCAGGGAACGCGCTTCGAAGGCACTGCACTGTTACGTGATTTCCGCATTACGGACTTCCAGGATTATCAGGCGATCATTGGTCACCAGGCGGTGGCGCTCGACCCGAACGATACCGACCAGATGGACATGCGTACATTGTGGAACACTGACACCGATCGTGCCCGCGCAGAACTGAACTGGCGTATCACGTTGGTATTCACCGTGTTTATGATGGCACTTATGGTCGTACCGCTGAGCGTGGTTAACCCGCGTCAGGGACGCGTACTATCGATGCTGCCAGCCATGCTGCTGTATCTACTTTTCTTCCTGATCCAAACCTCCCTGAAATCGAACGGCGGTAAAGGTAAGCTGGACCCGACGCTGTGGATGTGGACCGTTAACCTGATTTATCTGGCTTTGGCGATTGTTCTCAACCTTTGGGACACCGTGCCGGTCCGCCGCCTGCGCGCCAGTTTTTCGCGTAAAGGAGCGGTATGATGCAACCTTTTGGCGTACTTGACCGCTATATCGGTAAAACTATTTTCACCACCATCATGATGACGCTGTTCATGCTGGTGTCGCTGTCGGGCATTATCAAGTTTGTCGATCAGCTGAAAAAAGCCGGGCAGGGGAGTTACGACGCGTTAGGCGCAGGAATGTATACCTTGCTGAGCGTGCCGAAAGATGTGCAAATCTTCTTCCCGATGGCGGCTCTGCTTGGGGCGTTGCTTGGTCTTGGGATGCTGGCGCAGCGCAGCGAACTGGTGGTGATGCAGGCTTCTGGTTTTACCCGCATGCAAGTCGCGTTGTCAGTAATGAAAACCGCCATTCCACTGGTTTTGCTGACGATGGCGATTGGCGAATGGGTCGCGCCGCAGGGCGAGCAGATGGCGCGTAACTACCGTGCGCAGGCGATGTACGGCGGCTCGTTGCTCTCTACCCAGCAAGGTTTATGGGCGAAAGATGGCAACAACTTCGTCTACATTGAGCGGGTTAAAGGTGACGAAGAGTTAGGTGGCATCAGTATTTATGCCTTTAACGAGAATCGTCGTCTGCAATCCGTACGCTATGCCGCTACCGCGAAGTTTGACCCGGAACATAAAGTCTGGCGTCTGTCGCAGGTTGATGAATCTGATCTGACCAATCCGAAACAGATTACCGGTTCGCAGACGGTGAGCGGCACCTGGAAAACCAACCTCACGCCGGACAAACTGGGCGTGGTGGCGCTGGACCCGGATGCACTCTCCATCAGTGGTTTGCACAACTATGTGAAGTATCTGAAGTCGAGCGGTCAGGATGCCGGACGTTATCAGCTCAACATGTGGAGCAAAATCTTCCAGCCGCTATCTGTGGCGGTGATGATGCTGATGGCGCTGTCGTTCATCTTTGGCCCACTGCGTAGCGTACCGATGGGCGTGCGTGTGGTCACCGGTATCAGTTTCGGTTTTGTCTTCTACGTACTGGACCAGATCTTCGGTCCGCTGACGTTGGTTTATGGTATCCCGCCGATCATCGGCGCACTGTTGCCAAGCGCCAGCTTCTTCTTAATCAGCCTGTGGCTGTTAATGAGAAAATCGTAACCGAATGAACGAATAAAGGGAGCGAAAGCTCCCTTTATTATTGTTAGCAAAGTGAGCTTCGTTCATTCCTGAAAAATAATTAAAATTCAATATATTGCTGTGGGGTAGGCATGATAAGACGCGCCAGCGTCGCATCAGGCAAAGACAAATCTCGCCTGACTTACCTTCTTCTCCCCCCCAGCAAACTCCCCAACATCCCGCGTACAATCTGATTCGTCACCTGGCGAGCGGCGCTTTTGGCCATTGTTTGCACCACACCATCTTTCTTCCCGCCGCGTGGTCCGGTAGTGCCAAACAAAATATCCTTCAATCCACCAAGAATGCCGTCATCCACCGCCACCTTTTTCCCTTTCACGGCAGAATTATTTTGCTGCTCGGTGCTGGCCTGAAAGCCTTTTTGCAACATCTCATAGGCGGATTCCCGGTCCACCTCATCCTCATATTTGCCATACACCGGGGAGTGATTAATCAAGCCATTACGCTCATCTTCCGTCACCGGCCCCATCCGCGAACAAGGCGCGATCACCATCGCACGCTCCACCACAGAAGGGCTTCCTTTCGCATCCAGAAAAGAGATCAACGCCTCGCCGGTGCCCAGTTCCTGAATCGCCTTTTCGGTATCAAACGCCGGATTGGCCCGCATGGTTTGCGCCGCAGCTTTTACCGCTTTCTGATCTTTGGGCGTAAAAGCCCGCAAAGCGTGCTGAACGCGATTACCGAGCTGGCCGAGCACATTATCCGGAATATCAGACGGGTTTTGCGAAACGAACCAGACGCCCACGCCTTTTGAGCGAATAAGCCTTATCACCTGCTCAATCTTATCCAGCAGTACCTGCGGTGCATCGTTAAACAGCAGATGTGCTTCGTCGAAGAAAAACACCAGTTTTGGCTTCTCGAGATCGCCCGCTTCCGGCAATTGTTCATACAACTCTGAAATCATCCACAGCAGGCTGGCGGCGTACAGTTTCGGCATCTGATAAAGTTTCTCGGCGCTGAGGATATTGATAACGCCTTTACCGTTGGCATCGGTGCGCATCCAGTCTTTGATATCCAGCATCGGCTCACCAAAAAAGTGTGTTGCGCCTTGCTGTTCCAGCGATAACAGCCCGCGCTGGATGGCACCAACCGATGCGCTACTGATATTACCGTACTGATTCTGGAAAGATTTGGCGTTATCGCCGATGTACTGGGTAATCGCCCGCAAATCTTTAAAGTCGAGCAGTAACAGCCCCTGATCGTCAGCAATGCGGAAGATGATATTCAGCACGCCAGATTGCACATCGTTGAGATTCAACAGCCGCGCCAGCAACAGCGGCCCCAGATCCGAAACCGTCGCCCGCACCGGATGGCCTTTCTCGCCAAAGATATCCCACACCACCACCGGATTGGCATGCGGTTGCCAGTCATTGACGCCGATATTTTTAAGCCTTGTGAGCAGTTTTTCCGACGCCGTTCCTGCCTGCGCGATACCGGTCAGATCGCCTTTCACATCGGCCATAAACACCGGAACACCGATTTCCGATAGAGACTCCGCCAGTTTTTGCAGCGTAACGGTTTTACCCGTCCCCGTTGCGCCAGTAATCAGCCCATGACGGTTAGCCATTCCCGGCAATAAAAACAGTTCTGTGTCCGGCGTGCGGGCAATTAACAGGGGTTCGCTCATGAGATTTCCTCCAGTTTCCTGCCTGGAGTATAGGCAACGTCCGGCAAAGAGAATATGTGTAATGCAGAGAAAATAACCTAAAGCGTGTTACCGTGATAAATCTGATACCCGAGGTCAACAGTGTTGTGGTTGTGATCGTTATTCTTAATTTTGCTCAGCAACATTTGGGCGGCCATCCGACCAATATCAAAACGGGGAGTAATTACGCTGGCGAGGCTTGGGATCATTTGCCTGCCAATCTCCAGCCCATGAAAACCCGCAATGGAAATTTGTTCTGGCACGGCGAGGTTTCGCTCGCGGCACAGTAGAAGCGCACCCATCGCAATATCGTCATTGGTGCAAAATACACCGTCTAAATCCGGGTTTGCGCTAAGGGCATCACGCATTAACTGCATTCCTAAATGAATGGATGAGATGGCGCGTGGATTCATGCGTAATGGGGAAAGATTATGCAGCATCATCGCATCGCAATACCCCTGATAACGCTGTTCATCGCGGGTGTCATCTTTGGAACCGAGATACAGAATTTTGTGCCTGACTCGCTTCTCCAGCATGGTACACACCATGTCAAAAGCGGCCTGCCGATTATCAAAACCGACCTCCATATCCAGCCGTTCTCCCTGTACATCCATCAATTCCACGACCGGAATGGTGGCTGAACGCAGAAATTTCGCCGTCCTGATGGTGTGATATTTTTCCGAAAGTATAATCCCGTCAATGTTATAAGAGAGCAGGTTAATCACCGACTCTTCTTCGGAATCGCGATCGTAATTGTAATTAGCAATAAGGGTCTGATAATTATGCTCAGAGGTGACGGATTCTATTCCCGCGAGAATGTCAGCGAAGAGTTGATTTTGAAATGACGGAATCAAGATACCGAGGGTATAACTTTGTGCATTCAACAACATGCCGGGAGCGCGATTAGGGATATAATTGATCTCTTCCATAATTTTGGCGATGCGCTCGCCTGTTTCCTTTGCCACCTTTTTCGGCGAGCGGATATAACGACTCACGGTCATTTTTGTTACGCCAGCCAGCGTAGCGATATCCTGTAAAGAAATTCTGTGATTGCGCATAACTTCTCCCAACGTCGGGGGAATCTTCAATCTTCCCCCGAAACTACATCACAATATTTTATTCTTTCAGTGCAATACGGCGTTAATGGCTAACACGCCCAGCAAACCCATAATAGAAATAAGGGTTTCCATCACCGTCCAGGTACGCAACGTTTCACCAACCGTCAGATTAAAATACCCTTTAAATAGCCAGAAGCCAGGGTCGTTTACGTGTGACGCGATCACGCTGCCCGCACCGGTTGCCAGTACCATTAAAGCGGGATCGGCATGGGTAACGTTGATAATCGGCAACACCACACCCGCGGTGGTAATGGCCGCGACGGTGGCAGAGCCCAGAGCGATACGCAACAGCGCCGCAACAGTCCAGCACATCAATAACGGCGAAAGTGTAGTTCCGGTCATTAAGTGTGAAATATAGTGCCCGACACCGCTATCTACTAATACCTGCTTAAACGCGCCGCCGCCAGCGATAATAAACACAATCATCGCGATAGCGCCTATAGAATCCCCAATGATATCCATGATTTGCTCGATGGTGCGTCCATTACGTCGGCCCAGTGTGAAAATCGCAATAACAATGGCAATAAACAGCGCAACGGCAGGGTTACCGACAAATTCAAAGAAGAGGCGCACGGTGTTAGTTTTCGGTAACGTAATTTCACAAACGGCGGCGATAGCCATCAGGATGACCGGGATCACGGCAGCGAAAATACTGTTCCAGAAGGAGGGCATCTCCTCTTCGCTAAACAGATGAGGATTAAATAAGCCTTCCGGTGGTGCTTTCTCAAAGCGAGTTAGCAGTTTAGAAAACAGCGGTCCTGCGACAATAACTGTCGGAATGGTAATGATAAATCCATACAGTAAAGTCGTTCCGAGATTAGCCTCAAAGATAGTCGCGATGGCAGTAGGCCCTGGATGTGGCGGCAGAAAACAGTGGGTTACAGAGAGCGCTGCTACCATTGGTACGCCAACATACAACAGGGGTAATCCTGATGATGCTACGATGGTAAATACCAACGGCAACAGCAGGACAAAACCCACTTCAAAAAACATGGCGAGGCCCACAACCAGACCGGTGATCACTAGCGCCCATTGCACGCGTTTTTTACCAAAAGTAGCAATCAGCGTAGTGGCGATACGTTGTGCCGCACCCGTATCAGAAATCAGCTTGCCTAACATGGCCCCGAAACCGAGGATCATTGCCAGCCCGCCGAGCGTGCTGCCGATACCATTTTGTATAGAGTGCAGGACGGCCTGTGCATCCATCCCTTCGGCAAATCCGACGACGGCAGCTACCAGAACGAGGGCAATAAAGCCGTTAACTTTAAAGCCGATCATCAGGATAAGAAGCAGCGCGACGCCTGCCGCAATAATGATTAATGGCATAGTCTTTATCTCTTATTAGTGCCAGAAAAGCAGCGCTTTCGCGCTGCACGTAGGGTAGTAGGTGTTAAACAGCCACTAACATGCCGCCATCAACAAACAACAGGTGGCCGTTTACGAAATCAGAGGCTTTTGAAGAAAGGAACACCGCAGCACCAATCAGTTCCTGCGGATCTCCCCAGCGTGCGGCGGGGGTCCGTTTGCACAACCAGGCGGTGAAGGCTTCGTCCTCAACCAGTGCTTTAGTCATTTCTGTTTTGAAATAGCCCGGCGCAATACCGTTGACCTGAATATTGTGGCGCGCCAGCTCGACGCACATGCCGCGGGTGAGCATTTTTACCGCCCCTTTCGATGCGGCATAAGGGGTGATGGTGTCACGTCCCAGTTCGCTTTGCATCGAGCAAATATTAATAACTTTACCTGCCTTGCGTTCAACCATGTGACGAGTTACCGCTTGCGATACCAGGAACACGGCGGTCTGGTTTACTGCGATCACATCATTCCACTCTTGTTCAGGGAACTCAGTAAAAGGATGACGGCGCTGGATACCGGCGTTATTCACCAGCACATCAATGGGGCCGATGTCCTTTTCGATATGTTCAACGGCGGCATCAATTTCATGTTTATGAGTAACATTAAAAGGTGCGGCAACGGCCTGAATACCCTCCTGGTGGAGTTTTTCTACAGCAAGTTCTGCGCGTTCGGCAGTAATATCATTAATAATTATTTGTGCGCCATATTTACCCAGGCCGGTTGCCAGTAAAAAGCCAATGCCCTGTGCTGAACCGGTAATCAAGATATTTTTTCCTGCCAGTGAAAATAGATCGTTCATTGTATTATTCCTTTATTTATCTCTTAGAAAACAAGCTGGACTTTTGCTGCCTGGGTTTTATCACCGGCGAAACGTAGCGCCTCTTCCAGGTCAGTGAAGGGATATTCAGCACTCAGTAAAGGCAGTGGATTGATAACGCCATTCGCCAGCCATGACACTGCGGTATTAAATTCGCTGGTAAAACGGAAAGAGCCTTTGAGTGAAATCTCCTTACCAATCAATGTCATCATTGGGAATTCTGCCATCGCGCCTCCCATACCTACCTGCACCATTACGCCGCGTGCACGAGTGACCTCCAGACAGGTATTCACTGATGAAGGATGACCGGACACTTCAAAGCTGACATCGAAATAGCCTTTTTCCGCTTTCCAGTGATCCATGTCGTCGTTTTGTGGGTTTACGAGCACATCCGCCCCCATCTCTTTGCCCAGCGAAAGGGAACGGGGACTCACATCAGCACAGACAATTTCCGCGGCCCCCAGTGTTTTCACTGCACTGACAATCAGGCAGCCAATGGGTCCAACACCGGAAATAAATACTCGCTTGCCCTGTAACTCGCCGGCCTGATGTGCGGCATGAATCGCGACGGCTAAAGGTTCGGCAAAAGCCATAACCTTTTCGTCAGCTTTGGCCGGATAAGGGACACATTGCGACGTTTCGACCATTTTATAACGGGTAAAACCACCATCAACATGAGGGAAATACATGGCACTGCCAAAAAAACGCATATCTGTACACTGATTCTCGTTATGTTCAATGCAGTATTTGCAGTGACCGCACGGTTTAGACGGATTAATGGCTACCGTTTGCCCTTCATGTAATTCTGATGAGTCGCTATGAATAACTTTACCGATAACTTCATGACCTAACACCATCGGTGCCTTTATCATGAAATTACCTACTTTTCCTTCCTGATAATAATGTAAATCGGAACCGCAAATTCCACCTCGGGTTATTTGTACTAATGTTCCATTATTATTCCAATCTATCGTCTGCTCGGTAACGGCAACAGTTTTCTTGCCCGCAACAACGCAGGACTGTGTTTTCACTTGCATAAATTCCTCACTGGTCAGGTAGACACCTCGGAAGCATTTAAGCGGTTTTAATTGTCATTATTTGTGATGAAGATCACGTCAGAAAATTGTTACATTACTATGTTACGCATAACGTGATGTGCCTTGTAATTCTTATCAGCAGAAATAAAAAAACGTGAAATTATTATGCCGCCAGGCGTAGTATCGCAGCAGGTAAGATGATTCAGGAGATTTTAAATGGCGGGTGAAAGCTTTATTTTGATGGGCGTTTCAGGGAGTGGTAAAACATTAATTGGTAGCAAGGTTGCCGCGTTATTATCTGCTAAATTTATTGATGGTGACGATCTTCATCCAGCCAAAAATATAGATAAAATGTCGCAGGGTATTCCATTATCTGATGAAGATCGACTTCCCTGGCTGGAACGCTTAAATGATGCTTCATACAGTCTTTATAAAAAGAATGAAACAGGATTTATTGTCTGTTCATCATTAAAAAAACAGTATCGTGATATTTTACGCAAGGGTAGCCCCCATGTTCATTTCCTCTGGTTAGATGGCGACTATGAAACTATTCTCGCGCGAATGCAGCGTCGGGCTGGGCATTTTATGCCGGTAGCGTTACTAAAAAGTCAGTTTGAGGCACTGGAGCGTCCACAAGCAGATGAACAGGATATTGTGCGCATTGATATCAACCATGATATTGCCAATGTCACCGAACAATGTCGGCAGGCTGTGCTGGCGATACGACAAAACAGAATATGTGCGAAAGAGGGCAGCGCCTCAGATCAGCGCTGCGAATGATTTTCAAAAATCGGCTTTCAACACCACGCGGTAACGCGCCTTACCGTCGCGCACATGCTGGATGGCGTCGTTAATTTTCGACATCGGGAACAGTTCGGTGGTCGGCGCAACCTTGCTGCGGGCGGCAAAACGCATCAGCTTACGCAGCTCATAAGGCGTGCCGGTAGCAGAACCAGAGACGCTGCGATCGCCCGCAATTAACGTAAAGGCCGGAACAGACAGCGGCGTGAGAACCGCACCGACCGTATGGAAATTACCGCCATAGGTCAGCGCCTCAAAATAGGGCTGCCAGTCGAGGCTGACGTTGACGGTGTTGATAATGAGATCAAACTGCCCCGCCAGTGCTTTCAGTGCCTGCGGATCGCGGCTATTCACCACTTTATCGGCACCCATCGCCAGCACTTCCTGCTCTTTCGCCGGATTAGAACTAAAGGCTGTCACCTCGCATCCCATTGCGTGCAGAAGTTTTATAGCGATATGCCCCAGCCCGCCAATACCAATTACCCCAACGCGGCTGGTAGCAGTGATATGGTGCATCAACAGTGGTTTAAAGACCGTGATACCGCCGCACAACAGCGGCCCGGCGGACTCGATATCAATATTTTCTGGCAGTGGAATCACCCATTGCCAGTCCGCACGCAACTTCTCGGCAAAGCCACCGCGATTCATAATCGTCGGCACCGCACCTTGCTCGCAGTTGATCTGATTACCGCTAATACAGGCGTCGCAGTGACCACAGCTACGCGCCGTCCAGCCAATCCCGACACGCTGACCGACCTGCAAACCTTTATCCTGCGCGGCGCTCCCGAGTGCCACCACGCGCCCAATCACCTCATGCCCGGCAACCAGCGGATATTGTGAAAATCCCCATTCGTTATCGATCATCGACAGATCGGAATGGCAGATCCCGCAGTAATCCACCTGCACTTCAACATCTTGTGGCTTCAGCTCACCGGGAGCGTACTCATAAACTTCCAGTTCGCCGCCTGCTTCTTTTGCGGCATAGCTTCTTATCATCGACATTTTTTGGTCCTTCTCTGGTGTTGTCTGGGAAGTGTAGAGCATGGCAGGGCGGGGTGCCTGGAGTGTGACAAAGGTTACACATCGCTGTATGCAATGCTGAAAATTTCAGCACTTAGCGAGGTGCGAGCAAGCTGGCGCTTGCATGGTGGCGTGCGACAGGTATAATCCACAACGTTTTCCGCATACCTCTTCAGTGCCGAAGTGGCGAAATCGGTAGACGCAGTTGATTCAAAATCAACCGTAGAAATACGTGCCGGTTCGAGTCCGGCCTTCGGCACCACATCGTATGCAAATCGAGTCGCTCAAGGGCGGCTTTTTTTGTGTCTGAAATCCAGTATCCGCAATGCCTTCCTCACTTTTTCACTCAACCTAATTCAATCTACATCAACTTACTGATGTGGGTACAACTGTGGGTATATCCCGGTTCGATAATGTTTGTACCACACAGAACCTTTGAAAGGACACTCATCATGGCTCTTAGTTATGTGAAGGTTCGTGCTGCCCAGCCTGAAATAAAAGTCTATAAGCTGGCTGATGGCGAAGGCATGGTGTTGCTGGTTCACCCTAACGGTTCAAAATACTGGAGTCTACGTTACCGCTTTGGTGGCAACGAGAAGATACTGGCGCTGGGGAAATACCCTCAAGAGTCGCTGGCAGATGCCCGGACACGCCGGGATGAAGCCCGTAAATTGTTAGCTAATGGCGTCGATCCCAGTGAGCACAAGAAAGCAGTTAAAATAGAGCAGGATCAAGAGGCGATAACGTTTGAAGTGGTTGCCAGAGACTGGCACGCCAGCAATCAGAAGTGGTCTGCATCGCATAGCGCTCGTGTATTGAAAAGTTTCGAAGATAATCTCTTTACTACTATCGGTAAGCGGAACATTGCTGAATTGAAGACGTGGGATCTTCTTGTACCCGTCAAAGCGGTGGAATCTTCCGGACGACTAGAAGTTGCGGCTCGTTTGCAACAGCGAACTACCGCGATTATGCGGTTTGCCGTTCAGAGCGGCTTAATCGATTATAACCCAGCACAAGAGATTGCCGGTGCGGTTGCTACGGCAAAACGACAGCACCGTGCAGCTCTGGAACTTAACCGTATTACTGAATTACTTCACCGCATTGATCACTATTCTGGCAGGCCGTTAACACGACTGGCGGTTGAACTCACTTTGCTGGTTTTCATCCGTTCAAGCGAGTTGCGTTTTGCTCGCTGGTCAGAAGTGGATTTTTAAAACGGCTATGTGGACGATTCCGGGAGAGCGTGAACCGCTGGAAGGTGTTAAGCATTCTCAACGTGGTTCGAAGATGAGGACTCCACATCTTGTTCCCTTGTCGCGTCAGGCCTTAGCTATTTTGGAAAAGATCAAAAGCATGAATGGAAACCGAGAGCTGATCTCCGTTGGTAATCACGATCCGCGTAAGCCGATGAGTGAGAATACGGTTAACAAGGCTCTGCGAGTGATGGGCTATGACACGAAAACGGAAGTATGTGGACATGGTTTCAGAACGATGGCGTGTAGCTCATTGATTGAATCGGGATTGTGGTCGAGGAATGCGGTGTCGCGGCAGATGAGCCATCAGGAGCGTAGCTCTGCTAGGGCTGCCTACATCCATAAGGCGGAGCATCTGGGGGAGAGGAGGTTGATGCTGCAGTGGTGGGCTGATTACCTTGATGCGAATCGGGAGAAAGGAGTAAGTCCGTTTGAGTTTGGGTAGGTAAATTGATGATTCTTATAATGATTTGTTCAAACTAATTATAACAATCGTGTATTAATCTTATCCTGTTACTACAAGTCTATACCATAAACCTCTACTCAATTAGGATAAGCTGACAAGCATTAGAGATGCCATTACATTATTAGATAATAGAATTTCATTAAGTTAACTTATAGAGAAAATGATGGGGTAATTATACAAATTTCCCATCATTTAATATTTAAAAAAATTTCAAGCTATATATTATATTAAATTTCATATATAGCTTGAGTGGCTGCCACGTACGGCTCCCATGCAGGCAATGACTCTAATGCATTACGAATCTTTTTTCTGCGAGTAATTAAGTGAACACTAGGAGATAGCATGGGAGATATGTCAGCTTCCATGCGACGATTAGCCCACTGATTCATCAAATCCTTCGCCGAGCGAACAACGTCGAGATGTTTAGCTGAGGTTTGGTCATAAGAAGGTGTCCGGTCGAAAGCCAACTTGTGTATGTGTCGTTCCCCAAAGGATCCTCTAGGTTGATGGGATACAATCACATTCATTACCGCAGGACTATTAATTAGTGCAGTAATGTATATCGCTTCATCCTCACTTTTGACTACGCCCCAATAGAGCGTTTGGTCTATTATCGTTTTAGAGCAGGGAATCTGCTCTCCGCGTGTGTAAGCGGCGCATGGCCATTTACCTCCAGCAGACCCGAATACAACCCAGTCTTCTGAGCTCCAACTCTGGGTGGTTAATTTCTTGCGATCAGTATCGATTCGTAAAAAGAAATCTTCTATGTTTTCACCGGTTGCCGTCAACATAGCTTTGATTGCTGAGGCAGTAGAAGCTCCTAGGGCTGCAATATTTGATCCAGTACGAGCGAGCCACTTATCGTCACTACGCTGGAATGGTAATAAGGCCTTTGAACCTACAGATAATTCCCAAGGGGCTAAATGTTTTGAAAGAAGCACATCATATACCACTCCATCGTTCACCCCACAGGCGCTTAAAGAAAAGTCCTTAAGAATTTTACCTTCAGAACGCAAAAAATATAGTGATGAGCCGGGATGAATGGGACCAAGATCCCATGATATTCCGTTTTTTTTGATATCATGAAAAATAATTCCGCGGGGCATTATATCGGCTCCTTGTCTAAACAGAGGTCCAATTGAATCTTTAGTTTCCACTTTCAACACTTCTGTTACAGGGCGGACTAATGCCCAAGCAGACTTCCCTCCAGAATTAACGATGTGAAACTCGCAGAATTCTTCAAATGAACTGCTAACTTTTCGGCCCAAGAGGCTTACTACTGGAAATGTTGGCTTAGATTTATAACCGAATAGAACAATGGCCTCATTTTTAAATGTTTGGCTGGCCACTTTCCAAATTTCTTGTGGATTGAATGCTGCTGGACGATTAGCTGATAGATACTTGGATGACCGGAATGGTTCATGATGAGAACCGTTCAGAACTGTTTCGGGTAAGATACATGCAACAACCCCATCTGATGTAAGATAATGATCGATAGCATGTAGCAAGAAGGTCGTCGCGATTTCAACATGCAGGTGTGAAGCGCCAGATGGCTTAATTCCATATTTATCCGCTTTTGCTTTTAACGCATTACGATAAGGGTTGCTACCAATGCGGCTTAGCGATAGCCATGGTGGGTTAGTAACAATTCCATTAAAACGGCCCGCCACTAAGGCTGGGCGAAAGCTATTTTTCAGAACGAATGACCAAATGCCGTTTCGACCAGCACGTTGCAATGCTTCAAGTGCGCGTAACAGTTGGCAGCAAAAGAATAATGTAGATGTGCGTTCTTCAGCTGACAGCACACAGTCTAAATGCAAAGCTACCGAATCAACCATTATCTCAATATCATCATTATTTAACGTTGATTTGGCTTCTGCAGCACTACTCATGGCCATATCATAACCACGTGATAAAAGTGCATCAAATAGAGATTGATGTTTCGATTCGACCAAAAATTGTGGTAGGTCAACCTCTTCTGTGTCAAGCTTTAGCTTGCGTTGCTCTTCGCCTGTTGTACTAAACACCTTGGTGACCGGAGTATTGGCAAATAGTGAGTCTGCGTGATACACAGGAATTAAGGCTTCATGGCCAGGTATAAGCCAGTCCTTGCAAGCCAGTACCCAGCCCACTTTTGCTAACATTACGGCGAGCGGATCTATATCGAAAGCCGTAATTGCAGTGGCTAATGAGCTTAACGCAGCAGGTTCTCCTGGCTTAGAGCCTGCTGCAAGTAACCGTTGTTGGACCGCTTTTACTGTCTCCACAACTATAGTGCCTGAACCGCAACACATATCGATGAATCTTGGTTGCTGGTTTAATGGCAGTTTGTTGATGGCTTCATTTACTACTTTCGCAGCTAGCCATGCTGGTGTCCATTCTTGACCGAGGAGAAGACGTTGAGCGCGTGTTGCAAGCTGAGCCATTAGAGAACCAAATAGGTCTTCAGCTGGAGCAGACTCAAAGTCATAAGCTAATAGATCGTTCTGAATGTCGCGTGCTACTTTGGCAAGGGGGGAAACATAAGGGCTATTATTAAGCCAACCGAAGTAGTCGTATTCTACAAGATTCGGAAGTCCTTTCGCTTTGAAAAATGTACCATCTAGAATTGATAATAGTTCCGTATCGTCGCTAACAAGTCCTTTACCGCTAAGTACGTTAGCGCAAATAAGCTTGGCTAACGTTAATATGTACAATTCTCCAATATATGAAGTTTTATCAAATTTACCTGTAGCAGATTCACCACCCAAGTAAGAAACAAAATCCATCCAGAGTTTGGTGATTAACCCAGCGTAGGATGGATCGCTTACAAAAGCTACATCAACTAGTTTTTCTATTTGCTGGAGATGTGTTTCGCAAAATGAGCTTTCAAAGCCTAAATCCTTTGCTAGCATGGATGCTGCTAAAGTTCGTCCACCTTCTCGGCCCAGATATCGAACCAAGAATTTACCAAGCTTTTTGGCCTCAATGCTCCCAGCTGCCGACAGGTCATAGGATTCAATTTCAGCTAAATCAATATGTTCAGGGCCGTAGCTTGTCGCACCGGGAACAGCCGAAATATCTTTTACGTCTGAAACACGAAAGGCATACCAGCGAATCGTGTCTGATAGTACCCCAACTAAAAGATCTGAAGGCGTGTGGCTGTTAAGAAGAGAAGCACAATATTGTTTTAACTGATGGAGCCCATGTGTGAATGAACCCTGTGTTTGTAAATTTCTTTCATATTCAATAACAGTTGAACCTACTAATACATCCACGAATCCATACTTTTTCGAACCAAATTCATGAAATTTAGCAAGCGACTCTGTACCTGTAACATGTGCTTTTATCCACCATGGCTGTTTAGGGAACATGAGCGGCAGTTTGGCAGATAGCGCATGTCGCAGAACATCCTCAGCTTTTCCATCAGCCATAAGTGCTACAGCTTCTTTCAGAAATGCTAAGCCTTGAGTTTCATTGTAAATTGTTCCCATAAAATTCTGCTACCTTCCTTTGTGTTTAGCCCGCCGAGTTTGACCTAAATGCGTAATCTGTTTAAGTTCATCAATATTCATGTCATTACAGCCCAAAGCTTCAGCTATTATCCTATCTATCTCTAAAATAACTAGTTTTTCCTGTGTGCCTTTTACAAGTTTTTTTCCAAGATCGGAAAGAATTTTTCTTTGCTCATCATTAAACTTTGGAACAGGAATTTTGCGTAGGTGAGTGGCCTCAACTTTCAACGCCCCGCCGCCCATAACCGACCCCAGACACTCGATTACAGCTTGAACCCATGTAGAATTCATAAAAGCGAGGATTGTAGTTGCTGACCATTTTGAATCATCTAATAACCACATTGTCGAAAAATTAGCATCGATAAGGCATGCTCTATCTTGATTTAGATAAGCCTTAGGGGTTAGCGTATTTACACGTGCTAAGAATACATCTGGTTGATGGCGAGGTGTAAAATTTGGCAACATATACCAATGACGAGCGGGAGTCTGAGGTGTTGCAGGTCGGATATTAGGTGCGACCGCCGTCAGCTCCCAAATTTTTAGCGGCCTCTCGCTTGTGCCAAAGTTTGCTTCTTGTGCAGCTCTAACGACCTTAACAAGTTCATTTGGCATAAGCTCATATGATGTGCAAGATATATCATTATCGCCAATATCTTCGGGCAGTACATAGTTTCTTAAGTCTAACGTCCAACTTTTGGCATCAGAAGGAGAAATTACAAAACCATTAGGCAGCTCTGATTGGCGGCGTAATGTGGGCTTAACGATGTTGATTGAGCTTCTAGCTTTCAATCCTGATAACGGGCCTAAAAAAGATAGCTCGACGTGTCCGTCTTTTAATTCTCCGCTAGCGTAAAAAAAATTATTAGCACCTGTCCTAAGTCCTTGGCCAACAGCGATGCCTATAGATTCAAAACTATCGAACGAAGGGGTAAGTGTATTCCTTTTAATCCATTCGTGGATCTCATGAGGTATATAGTCTTCGTTGCTGAAAACATCATCAGCTTTACTCATAGTGGCAAACCACTTTTGGCGGGAAGCTGACGCGATCATATTTTTGCAAGAGTGATTTAGAGAAATTGGACGAGTGCTAACAAGGCCTGTTTCATGTTTAGACGCATCTCGGAGCCAGATTTGAGCCTGTTTTGCGAAGAGCTTTTCAGCCTCTTTTACCGGTAAGTTAATACCACCTATAGGACTTCTGTTGTTAGCTGCTGCGGCTGCAAGTGCTATGTGGCAATAGTGATATTCAGCAGGAATTGAGAGTTTGGAAGAGCGACGTTGAATTCTCTTGGCGATGATCAATGTTGTCTTGATCTGAGCTTCTTCAAACCATGACGCATGTTCGTCCTCTACAACAAATTCTATGTCGAACCATCTAAACAGAAGGTAATTCACTATTGTTGCATAGTCTCGGCTAAGCCACGACTCAGGTACAATTAGAGCTAAACGTCCTCCTTTCTCAACCAAAGCAGCGCAGAGAATCCATGCAGGCACTGCCAAATCGGATAGACCAGAATAACCGTGGATGAGTTCGGCAAAAAGTCGCTTATCTTCTTTATCGAGTGTATCTATCAACTCTAACGATCGAAGCAACATTTTTCGAATTTGCATTGCGGAAGGAAATGCGCTTGAATTGTGATCTTTATCCCGAAGGGATTGATAGCGAACATAAGGGGGATTTGCGATTACTAAATCCCATGATTTTACGGGCAACTGTGCGATAACCCTGGGATCGAAAGCATTACCAAGTAAACAATGTGCATGTGGCAATCGCTTTGAACAAGCCTTATGTACTTTCATATCTATCTCGATACCTGCCATTACAGCAGGTTTAGCATCAATCTCTATACAAGAGGCAAGTAGGTCTCCAGATCCCACCATAGGATCTATGATGCTGTCAGCCTTTTCGGCTTGAGCAAGGGCTGCAAGCAAACGACCAAGGCCGGTACCCGTGAAGTACTGCCCCAGCCGTTTTCGCCGTTCAAAGTCTATAGGGCAGCTAATCTCGATATGATTATCATCATGCTTACTCATCACGTATTGGTTCCTTTAACACATAAACCGTTGGTTTGAGCAAGTGCATAAAAGGTTTTTGCATCCATAGTAACGTTGCTGCCCAGCTCGAGACATCTTCCCACAAATTGTGAATAGAGACGCTGTGGATCGGGTTTCAAATCATTTTTAGCATTATTGATTATCTCAGCGGCGATTAAATCACAAGTCTTAGACTCTGAACGTTCTTGGCTGCGCTTAGATAACAATAATAGAGGGTCACCCTTAACAGAAACATTCGAAACTACTTGTTTAAAACTTGCCTGAATTTTATCAAGTACGCTTGTTGCTTCCACTGCGAATCCTGCTTCGGTATAAGCTTGAACTAGAGCTCTCCATATCTCCGAATGTGCGGAGTGAAATACTACGGTAGCTAATGCGTCATGCTTCAGTACCCTAGACATTTCTTTGAATACTGTACCCATCATACTGCCGTATTCTTTCACTCCCTTAGCTTGAGAAGGGCTCACAATGACTTCACGTTTACGATCAGTGGAACGCCCTAGCCAAAGCTCATTGAGCTGATTGAGCTCAGCGTATGGAATATAATCGCCGAAAGGAGGGTCAGTGAAAGCGTAATCCACGGAATTGTCCTTGAGTGGCATAGTTTCACTGCTAACATTATGAACAGTTACCTGACTTTGACTACCGTATAAAAGCCGGAACGAGTTTATGAACGAATTAGATTTGCGACGAATACCCTCTATAAGATTTTTTTCAACTGGAAATCCGCTGATGTAGAGCACGCCACTTTGAGCGCCCGTAAGTACAAAGTCATTTTGTCCTTTTTTTAGCACTACACGAGTCATGAGTGTCGAATGGCTCGCATTGTAGCTAAGGACAAGAAGCCGCAAGGCCTCTCGAACGCTTTCATTAAAGTTATTGACTAGCTCCATTAGTAAAGCCATCGCAATGAAATTACGCTTTGTATAGAAATGATGGAGCTTATCTATCCCAAAATGATAGCCTGAGCGTCTTAGTTCTCCCCATTCAATTTCAACGTTTGGGGCTGATGTTGGAGGCTGCATTTCGGCAATGCGAGCCAAAATCTCATAGTCTTCATCAGTTGGAGGCCTCTGCCACTTTGTTGTTCCGCAACGTCCATGCACGCGAGCTAACACTCGTTTTTTGGTGCACTGTGTACTTCCGAAAACATCAGAGATTGTCTCTGTGGCTCTTTCACAAGCTTCAATAGATACGAGCTTCTGGCAACCCTTACAAATGAAAGAATCAGCCATTTTGATGGGATTAGTTTTCACACTGGCATCCCAAAGTGAGGTCTCAGTATTACAGTTAGGGCAGATTAGTACATCAGACCAAATAGCATGGCGGAGCATGCCTACTTGGCCATTGGCATCTTTAATACTGTATAACCAACCCAATTGTAACTCAGCTTGTTTACATAGCTCCTTCACTGCATCTGCAAATTCGTCAGGATCAGGAGGATTGCACATGGTCTGAGATACGAATGACCCTAATGTTCCAATGTCAAAAAGTTGTGCATTACGTGGTCCCCACTTTGGCGATGCGCCGAGGCTTTCCGCCATTCGCTTCATTTCGAGTGTAGGGCGGTCACAGAGCAGAGTGGCTAAGCCTGTGGTACCACTACCAGCAAATGCGTCTAACACTGTTGCACCGGGCTCGGTGTGCGTAGCAATGTAAACCGCTATAGCTTCTGGTGAAATCTTTGTTGGATATGAGAACGCATTATACAAAGGGCCAGTACGGGTAGATGGCAGCGGGGTCTGGTAAAGTTTGGTAATCGATTCCACGTTATCTCGTTTTTAACTTTCTATCTATATGTTTTAATGGAGATTTACATGCTTTTTCTTTGTGGCGTCTACTGACTTGTTTGCATTAAAGGGCAATTCATTAGCATGCAACACAAAGGTGTTAATTTACAGATTTAGTATATTGCTCGTGACATCAATGGATCTCATAAAGCCTCTCAATCTCTGTACTTCTATTGCTGATGATGATATCTCTTTTTCAATTAGCTGTCTCTGACTGGGATATGTAAGCTTACATAGTCACAAGTGAACATGTGACTAGAAGTAGCCTTACATCTATCTATCGTTCACATGACAAAACCAGCATCAACAACCATCGAGTCATGTAAACAGTACAAAACTGAACTTTGTCAGGCAGATTTTTGAATACGCAGAGAATGTTGGCGTAGTGATAGCCAAAGTATACAGCAAATCAGCTATTTTCTTGCGTACACATGCCGATGGTTTCCGCCGAGAGCACCGCTCTAAAGTTACAGCTAGCAGAATAGGTTCGCCGCAGGTCAGCTTAGATCATGAAGCTCTTTATCCATGGCTAGAGTGAGCCTGAGATCAATAAATGAAGTGGTCAACAAAAACTGGCCACCCAGTTACAGTTTTTCCAGTATCGATTTTCCGATTCGTTTGGGGGTAACCCACCGTTATATTCGTGCGGTCTTAGTGCGCTGTAATATCCAACGATATAGTCCGTTATGGCGTGAGCTGCCTCGCTGAAGCTTACGTAACCCACCACCGGCATCCACTCGTTCTTCAGACTCCTGAAGAAGCGTTCCATTGGGCTGTTATCCCAGCAGTTTCCGCGCCGGCTCATACTCTGCCTGATCTGGTATCGCCACAGTAACTGTCGGAACTGCCTGCTCGTATAATGACTGCCCTGATCGCTGTGGAACATCACCCCGCCGGGCTTACCACGGGTTTCCCATGCCATTTCCAGCGCTTTCATGGTGAGCCTGCTGTCCGGCGAGAACGACATGGCCCAGCCCACTGGTTTTCTTGCGAACAGGTCGAGAACAACGGCGAGGTACGCCCAGCGCGTGCCCGTCCAGATATAGGTCACATCACCGCACCACACCTGATTTGGCTCGGTCACGGCGAACTGCCGTTCAAGGTAGTTAGGGATAGCAACATGTTCATGACCACCACGTTTATACCGGTGAGCCGGCTGCTGACAGCTGACCAGCCCCAGCTCTTTCATGAGCCTGCCAGCAAGCCAGCGTCCCATCTGGTAACCTCTCCGGGTTGCCATTGTGGCGATGCTTCTTGCTCCGGCCGAACCGTGGCTGATGCCATGTGGCTCAAGTACCTGACTGCGTAATACAGCCTATCTGCCGTCTGGTTTTTCAGGACGGTTTTCCAGTATCTGTAGCTGCTGCGATGAACCCCGAACACATGGCAGAGTGTGACCATAAGAGCGCGGTAGCCTTCCTGAGAAACTCCCGGTTCACACACATAATTCAGGATCTTGCTGGAGAGAGTAACCCAGTGATTTTGCTCTTCGTTTAAGTCCATCGAGTACGCGACTACGGTAGCGCTCTTCATAATAATCAGCACCAGGATCGGCATATTATTGACCATATTTCAGGGCATTGTAGAACAGTATTGCCAGTTTTCTTGCCGTTGCAGTGACTGCTTTTGCTTTCCCGATACGGGATGATAATCGATGATAAAAAGCACCCAACGCAGTATCGCTCCGACCAATCGTTGTGGCTGCCAGCCTGAGTGCAGCAGCAATTCGACTGGACCGTCTCGTTTTCGAGGACAACACTTTTCCACCGGAAATCTTATTTCCCGGGGACAAACATAGCCACGAGGTAAAATGGCTCGCATCCGGCCAGTGATTCATGTCAGTACCGCATTCGGCAACGAATTTTAGTGCCAGTTAAGGCCCAAACCCATGTATTTGTGTCAGATCTGCCCCGGTAATTTTCCAGAGTAACGGTCTGACATCGAAGGAAAGCTGATTGGGTTGCTTTGTACGATGTCTGGCGCAGGGTCATACTCCTTCAGGATTTTCAGTCCCGGTGCTGAGCTGTATTAATGAATTTTCGATTTGATCGTCACATTCACGGATCTTTTCCTGGTAAAAATCGAAAAATGCCACCGACTGCTCAAGTGCAAAAAGATGCTCAGGCTGCCAGTTCCCTGTCAGTGCCTGCTGAAGTACTTCTGGCGTCTTCTTACATCTCACATCAAGGTACTGGATCAATACGGAAGGATCGCGCTCACCGCTGACGATAGCTCTGACGATTGAGAGACCGGTGACGCCAGTGATATCCGATACGGCATGATGTAATTGCACATTCATCTGCATCAGCGCTTTCTGCATATGCTGAATATGCGCAGCCCGGTATTCAGTCAGGCGTTCTCGTTGCCTCAGATAAGACCTGAGGACTGAAATGCCGTGTTCAGGTCTGAAACTGGCCCGGAGAAGACCAAATGAATGCAGTTTCTGCAACCACTGTGCGTCGTTGACATCAGTCTTGCGACCGGGAACATTTTTTGCGTCTCTGGCATTAACGAGGATCACATTAAAACCTGCTGCTTCAAGAATCTCAAAAGCAGGCAACCAGTAAACGCCGGTGGACTCCATGGCGACGGTTGTAATATGACAGGTTTTGAGCCAGTCAGACATACGATGAAGGTCGCCGGGGAAACTTTGAAAAGTCCTTACTGACTCGGCGTCAGCATCAGGCGGTACGGCCACAACGTGAAATTCAGCGCCAATATCAACGCCTGCAGCATGAGAATGGACAATAGACATTCGGGAGGATTTTTTCATAGAAATCTCCTTGCTCATTTTTGATGAACGAAGGAGGGGACGACGGAGAAATCACCTTCCTGAACGGGATCAAGTCACCACTGTCGGCCCCGCCACACTCCCTGAACCATGTTTTTTTACGGGGGCATACCACCAAAAGGCTGACGGCTGCTTCCTTCGCTAAATTAGACTGCCAGCTTTACCGGGGAGTTTCTGAGACTCAGGACGGGGTTTCACACATGGAAAGTTTTTTAATATTTCATTCTCCATTTCAATGCATTGTAGCTTTTTCCTCAGCTCACGTATTTCGATTTGTTCTGGTGTCATCGGAGAGGCTTTTGGTGTTTTGCCCTGACGCTCATCACGCAGTTGTTTGACCCATCTTGTCATTGTGGAAAGGCCGACATCCATAGCTTTGGCGGCATCTGCCACCGTATAGTTCTAGTCAACAACCAGTTGAGCGGATTCGCGTTTAAACTCTGCGCTGAAATTTCTTTTTTTCATTGGAGCACCTGTGTTGTTCTGAGGTGAGCATATCACCTCTGTTCAGGTGGCCAAATTCAGTGTGCCACTTCATAAAGACATCATAGCTTCATCTGATGGGTTCGGTTTTGAAAATCCGCGTATTATCGTTGAGGTAAAGCACCGCAGGGACAAATGGGAAGCCAACAGATCAGTAGATTTATCGGCGGTCGCCATAAAGACGATCACGGGCTTTATGTCAGTACGGGGGGCTTTACGAAAGATGCTCGCTATGAGGCCGATCGTTCGACAATACCTCTGACGCTTTGGACGCTTGATGATCTCGTCCGTGCTCATATTGAAAACTACGAGCAAGTCGATATCGAGACTAAACTCTTGGTGCCTCTGAAGAAAACGTTCCTGCCTGCCTGAGTCTTGCTTTGACAGCCAAATCGGTGTTCTACTGGTATGGCTTTATACCCACTTGCAATGTCTATTTTTTTGTACGGATTTTAACGTGTGGGTACAAGTTCGGGTATAACTATTCATTCCTGTTTATAAACAATATTGATATCAGTCTATTAGGTGTGAAATTCGGGTCCGGCCTTCGGCACCAAAAGTATGTAAATAGACCTCAACTGAGGTCTTTTTTTATGCCTGAAATCCGCGCTACACAAATCTTTTCCGCTGTTTTTTTCCACCTGGTTCAATCCATATTAATTCCCTTAAGAATACCGAACCAAGTATGTTTGCGCTTATCTATTAAGGATTCGGCTCTTTCAGAAAATCTAATCCATCCTCCAGGCACAATATTTATTGCGATCGTGCTCGCATCGTGGACAATGTTTAATCATAAGTAATATTTACATCAATGAAATCAATGATTTCTGTTATGTCACGGAATGGAAAATGGACAGCAATACATTGGGATTCACTTCATACTGGCGCAACTCCTTAGCTGACGCCGAATCTGGTAAAGGAACGTTTTCACGTAAAGATACAGATTCATTCATTCGATGGATAAATATCACCGCAGGGCAGTTGGATGACGAGACTATTCGGGCATTTTTTGACGGTGAAGGGGAGTCGGTAAAAACCGTTGAAGTCGTGTTACGGCCCCAAGTGTGGAACCGCATAGTAAAGCATGGCAAAGAGCAAATGGCAGGTGCACCCGCAATTATCACGCCACTGGTTACCTCCGCTCTTCTGAATAGGGAAGGTTTTTTGTTTCCTGCCGCTTCAGCCACTATTCCCCGCGATCTGCTTGAACCTCTCCCTTCCGGTCATTTTTCTATTGGTGAGTTGGCGCAATATGACAAATACAAAACCACGCATAACACAGCCACCATTAATGAAGATGAACCAGAACATTACGAAGAAACTGACGAAGAGAAAGCGGAACGCCATGCCAGGTATCGTCAGCATTGGCAAAATTATCTACAACAGTCAGATAACCTTTTAAGAAACGTCGCTGGAAATTGGGTCGCTACATCTGAGCCATACGAACGGGCTGGATACGGTTATATTGTTAAAGCTAGCCAGCATGTAGGGGCCAGCGTTCATATCCTGCCTATGTATGACCATCTTCTGATGAGCCAAGTTAAGGTTCCGCTATTAACGCGTTTTGCCTCAAACGAAATGGCTCCAGTGGAGCCACTTCTCGCTAAGAATGCGATGTTCTGCGAACGTCTGGGGCATTCCGGCGATAAGTTTCCGCTGGCAGTGGCGCAGCGCGATGCCCTGAGCCATTATCTGACTCAACAGCAGGGTGATATGCTCGCTGTCAACGGTCCTCCGGGAACGGGTAAAACTACGCTGGTGCTTTCTATTATTGCCACCGAATGGACAAGAGCCGCACTTAATCAAACTGAACCTCCTGTAATTATTGCCACATCGACTAACAATCAGGCCGTCACCAATATTATTGAAGCCTTTGGAAAAGATTTCTCTACTGGTTTTGGCGTAATGTCTGGGCGTTGGTTGCCGGAAGTAATAAGCTATGGCGCTTATTTTCCGTCTAAAAGCCGTCAGGTTGAGGCAGCGAAGAAATACCAGACTGAAGATTTTTTTAACCGCGTTGAATCCCTGGAATATCTGGAAAAAGCCCGGGCCTTTTACCTTGAAAAAGCGGAGGCGGCGTTTGGAGCTGGAGAGTGCAATTCGCCAGAGCATGTAGTGACGCTTTTGCATGAACGTTTAACTTCACAGGTTATGCAACTTCAGCAAATCGAACCTGCATGGCGCAGACTCAATGATATCCGCCATGAACAGCGAGTCATCAGTGAGAATCTCGACCAGTATCTTCAGGACAAAAACACACTTCTTCTCAATATTGGCAACGAAATTTCACTTTTAGCCAGAGGTAAAAAGCAGTGGCAGCAATACCGTGCCGATGAGTCGCTTATGTATGCATTTTTGTCATGGCTCCCTGCTGTTCGTGCTAAACGCCATTACCAGATTAACCTCTTCCTGGACTCTACGTTCGGCGCAAGAATGACAGCGTTCCAGGGAAATTGTTCCGAAGATATTGATAAATTTATCGATAGTTTGATCGCTAAAGCGCAACAAGAGCAGGCGGCGTGCCAACAGAATATCAACTTTGCGCAGGACATAGCCCGAAGCGAAATGGAAGCAGCAAAACAATGGCGCGGGTTGACTTATGCTCTGGGCTACAGGGGAGACGATGAGCTGAACCTCGCCGGAGCGGACGAGCTTGCCGATACTCAGATTCGTTTTCCAGCGTTCTTGTTAGCGACTCATTATTGGGAAGGTCGCTGGCTGATGGATATGGCGGCAATTGATAACCTGCAAAAAGAAAAAGGAATTACCGGGACAACTATCGCCGAGGCTCGTTGGCTAAGAAGAATGAAACTTACTCCTTGTGTGGTAATGACCTGCTACATGTTGCCTTACCATATGAACAGGAGAAAATCTTTTGGTGGGGACAGAACATCGGATAATAATTATTTATATAACTTTGCCGATTTACTGATTGTCGATGAAGCAGGGCAGGTACTCCCGGAGGTTGCTGCGGCCTCTTTTGCATTGGCGAAGAAAGCACTGGTGATTGGCGATACGGAGCAAATAGCTCCAATCTGGAATTGTCTACCCGTTACTGATATGGGCAATATGCTTGAGGAGAATATTCTTTCTGGTGGCACTCAGGAAGAGTTAATAAATACATATTCCCATGTGTGTGGGTCTGGAAAAAGTGCAGCATCTGGCAGCGTAATGCAGGTTGCCCAGTTCAACTCCCGCTACCAGTATGATCCCAAGTTCGAGCGCGGAATGTATCTGTATGAGCATCGTCGCTGTTTCAATAACATCATCGGCTACTGTAACTCACTTTGCTATAACGGTAAGTTGCAGCCTAAAAGAGGGATGGAAAAAGGGACGATTTTTCCCGCAATGGGATATCTGCATATTGATGGCCGAGGCATGAAGCCAAATGGGGGGAGCCGTTATAACCCTCTTGAAGCTGAAACAATAGCAGCATGGCTGGCGACACATAAGGATGATATAGAGCGCCATTACGGGGAACCTCTGTACAGAGTTGTTGGTGTTGTGACGCCATTTTCGGCGCAGGTTAATGCCATCAAAACGTCATTGCGTAAGCTGGAGATTAATGACAAAGACGAAGAGGGCTCACTGACAGTGGGGACTGTGCACTCCTTGCAGGGTGCGGAAAGGGCGATTGTTCTCTTTTCCCCAGTCTACTCAAAACATGAAGATGGCAGGTTTCTTGATAGCAACAGCAGTATCCTCAATGTTGCTGTCTCACGCGCTAAGGATAGTTTTCTGGTCTTTGGCGATATGGACCTTATTGAGATGCAGCCCGCATCTTCGCCACGAGGGTTATTGGCAAAATTTCTGTTTGCTTCAGATAATAATGCGTTGCAATTTGAGTTTCAGAAACGACAGGATTTAATTTCCGCACAGACACATATTTCAACGTTGCATGGTGTGGAGCAGCATGATGAATTCTTGAATAATGCTCTGGCCGCAGCTCAACAGAAGATCACGATTATTTCCCCCTGGTTATCCTGGCAAAAAGTGGAGCAAACGGGGTTTCTGACGTCAATGGCTCTGGCCCGCTCCCGAGGTATTGATATTACCGTGGTAACGGATAAAAACTGCAATATTGCGCATATCGATGATGATAAGCGCCAGGAGAAACTGCATCTTCTAAATGATGCAGTCGAAAAGCTCAATAATATGGGCATTGCTACAAAATTGGTGAATCGCGTTCACAGCAAAATTGTGATTAGGGATGAAGAGTTGTTGTGCGTTGGATCTTTTAACTGGTTCAGCGCTGCGCGAGAAGATAAATATCAACGATACGATACGTCTTTGGTGTACCGTGGCGAAGGCGTAAAAAATGAAATAAAGGCGATATATAGCAGTCTGGATCAACGTCAGCTATAAGTGTGATGAACAGTTCACAACACAGGAGTGGTAAGGGATATATTTTAACAATGTGAAAGCGACTTTCAGATTTATTGCGAGTCGCCTTCCTGATTTTCAATCTTATTGTTTACTAATCATTCTCCTTTGCGTAATGCGCCTGGCATTAACGGCAGGGGCTTTTAGGAACTAAAGCGAATGCAAGTAATAACGGAAATCTAAACCAATCATAACGGTCTAATTTCTTCGCCCCGTATTAAGCATATCATGGCTGTTCATGATGTCGAATTGAATCAGATAGAGACGTTAAATCAGCAAAATAAGTATTACCTCACCCCCTAAAAACCTCATTCCGATGCCACTCCACAAATCCCTCATAAGGGTAATTTTTACGCACCTGGGGCAACACAATAGTTTTCCCGTCAAAATCCCAGAATAATCTCTCAACGATCCCTCCGCCGTTTACCGCATCTGATACCAGTACCCGCATATTTTCGTCCAGGCCAATCGATCCTTTATCAAAGGCTTTATGGTGTATTGCGCAAAGCGCCAGGCCATTAGGAATTTCACAAGGACCGCCGTGCTGTTTCCATTTTATATGCGCCGCTTCCAGCGCGACGGTGGTGTCGTCGTGGCGCATATTAAAGCCACATATCGCACACTGGTAGTTATAAGCGCGTAATACATTTTTGCGAAATAACGGGTCGCGCTGTTTACGGATTTGCTGGAGATCAAAACCCAGCTCGTCAGCGATTTCTTCCTGAATACTCTCGGTGAAGTGCGCTTCGAGTATCTGTTGCGCCAGAGTATTGATGAGTTTTTTATTGCCGATTACCAGGGCGTAGTGCTGTTCATCGAAACCGCCTGCAACGTGGTATTCGTTCAGTTCCTTCACTGGCGGTTGTCGGCTGCTCCCTGCTGTTGAGCAAAGCTCGGCATTGTGTAATTGCCAGAATCCGTCGCCTTGTAATCGCCAGAACGGCATATCAGGTCGGTACTGTGAACGCTGTGGCCCAAAACGTTCCAGTAAACTGTGCAGAGGTTCGTAGATTTCCGAGCCATAATCGAAAAGGCGCGGATGTCCATGCAGGTATCCCGCTAATACGTATAGCAATAACAATGGCTTATGCGGCGCGCGCTGTTCACCCTTATGCCAGATTTTTATATTGGCAATTGCCTGCTGTAGCGATTTACTGGAAGCCATTGATATCCCTGGCAGTGAAATAATTGCGATCATGCTCGCAAATTTTCTGCTGTTCAAGCCTGCAAGTGAAGATATATTACCTTGATCTCATTTGTTTTTTTGCTGCCTGTGTGCCCTAATTGCCATGCGATGTTGCACCGACGCAAACCACCGTTTACGCCGGAGGAGTTAAAAGCGCTGATGGATGCGAATAAATCAAATTAATGAACGCTCACCTTTCGCGCCAAAACTGCAAAATTGCTTCTACAAACCTGTCAGAAATAATCCCCCGACGGGCTGCTGAGCTGAAATGACTGCTTCGCAGTGCCGTCGTCCAGTTCTCCGGTGACCGGTACGCTGAACCGTAATATCCCGTGCTTAAATCGTCCGGATCTTCATCAGGCGCGTTCGTCAGTCCTCTTTCACCTTGTTGCTGGAAGTCGACGAAAATAATATTGGCTAAAATATTATTTTGATAATTGCCATAAATAGCTTCATACGCATGAGGGAAATTTTCTTTCCAGTACCAGGTGGTATCGCCGCAAAACCACGGCGCATCAGTAATATTATTAAGCTGAGAATGGTATTGTTTTAGATCCCTACGAAAGGCTTCAACCATATGATTAAAGTGTTGAGGGTGTGACGCGTAGTCACTGGTCATTAAGTCAAATTCGCCTTGCATCCAGCATACGCCGAGGAATTTGTTCTGCGGATTTTTTGCCAGTGCGGCTCGCGTTCTGCTGACTAAATCCTGGTACAGCGGAGTATCCGTTCCCCAACGACAAGCATCATGGCTGGCTCCGTGCCGTTCTGAATATGTCCCCTCGCTGCCAGCGGTAAAAGCCGATCCGCCACGGCAACACGGAACGATGAGAACCCCTGCGTTATCAGGAATAAAGGGCAGTAATTTCCGTGCAATATGCAGTGCCTGGCCAACGGTGCCGTACTGTGTTTGATGATTCGTTGCCAGAGGATGGTGATAACCCTGCATATCCTGAACATCGTGTGGGCAGTGAGTCAGTGGAATAATGTCGTTAAAGTGACATGACGGGCCTCCGGGATGCGTATGCGCAAATCTCGCTAATTGTTTAATTCTGGGATGAGGCGCATCTTCCCTGTCCGGTAATGGCAGTCCTTCGCCATACGCCATAGCATTAGACTGACCAGCAACGGTAAGAACATAGTAATAATCGGGCGATATTATTGCGTCCATATAATTTTCGCGTAATTGAAATGATAAATTGATAGCAGGGCCCCTTTACTGGGGCCCTGAAGCGTTAGTTTTGTACTGTGACTTTATTATCCTTCACAGAGATCAAAACTGAATCCGTCACCGCTTTGCCGCCTGCAGTTTCACCGCCAATAATCAATAGACTATTATTCCAGGGCAATGATACTCCGTAGGCCCGACCTTGCGATAATTCACCCGATTTATCCCATTTCCCGTTATGCCAAAGATGAATATCAGCGCTATATGATTTTTTCAGACCTTCATGCGCATAGTTCTTACCGTTCTGGTAATTTTCTCGTGAACCTTTGAATCCGGCCCCTCCGGCAAATATAAGAGAATCATTGCTTATCCCCGCAAAACCGCCAGCGACGCCATCTGGTGATGAGACGGGAGCAAGCTTATTCCATTTTAAATTATTGCCGGTGAAATCAAGTTCAAATACGGCATCCGTTCGCAATCCTGGTTTGGCTTCGCCATTAATAAGCCAGGTTTTATCACCTTTATTCACAACCGCCGCACCAGCCGTTCCGTACCAGGGAGATTCGCCAGCGTAACTCCATTGCTGTGTTGAGGGATCAAAAGACAACAGAAACTTATTGAAGAAATAATCTTCTGCTTTTTTGTCAAAATAGTGAGCGTTGATTTTATCTACAGCGGTTGAATCTTTTCCAGCCTCGTTGAGATCTTCAAAATAGCCATTGAAGATATTCTGGTTAACACCGCCAGTAACATAAGCCTTGCCGTTGTGTACAAAAGTTACATGACCCGCCATGCCCATCGGCGCGTGCGACATCAATTTAACCCAGCTATTGGTTTTGGGGTTGTATTTGTGTACATCATTAAATACCTGAGTCAAGCCCTCGCTGTTTTTGCCAATGCCGCCAAACACATACAGATTGCCATCAATAAATGCCGAGGTTGCTTGATCTCTTGGTCCACCAGGGAATGCAGCTAACGCTGTCCATTTTTTATCTTTGGCCTGTGTATCCAGCTTGTACCATGCCGTACCTGCGCTACCTAAACCAATGTAGACAGTGTCGTTATCAATTGCTCCGGTACCACTTTTAAATGGCACAGGAGTTTCCGGTAATACAGACGCGTTTGTGGCAAATGAAGCCATCATGATAGCAAGCGCCGTTATTGTTTTATTCATTGTGACTGTCTCCTGTCTACTACAGTTTAAATGACACACCAATGCGATAACTGTTTTCCGATAAATTATCTCTGCCGTTGTAAACACCCTGACGGTCCAGGTAGTCATATTCTATGTATGGCGTAATATCGGGCGTCATATGGTATTGTAGAACAAATGCATTTTCCGTCGCCCATTTCTTATGGTTTGCATAGCGATAATCGTTCTGTTTGCTGTATAGCGTCGTTTGCCATGCGAAGGTGAAATCACTATTAATATGGTAAGTGACATATCCATCCCAACGATGAACGTTATCACGAGACATATCACCGGATAAGTCTTGTTGTCGGTAAGCTTTCCAGTCGTAACGATAGCGAATGCCAAAATTAAGATCTTTTGTCGCGTCCCAGGACAGTTTTACGTAGGGTCCGTAGCGTGTGCCGTTGCTGCTAAAATGCGTTAACATTCCCGGGCGCACCGTCCATTGATCATCAAGTTTAATCGCGTAATTAACTTCAACCTGAACATCATTGAGTGCGGCATTTTCCTTTTTATTATCATGAATGGTATTCCAGGTATTACTTTCCATGCTTGCCCACCATCCATTTTGCCATCCCTCACTGACTTTGAGTCGAGTCTCATAGGCGTGGCTTCCACTACGATATCCACCACGTACGTCCAGTGTCGCAGCCTGAGAAATTAATGGTGACGAAAAGCACAGTAATAATACGCCAGAAAGTATTTTAGCCTTTTTCATAAATTTCACTCATTTGTAGGATACAGAAAGCAATACAAAGCCCGCATAAACAATTAGCATTTATGTTGTGTAATATTTTTTTGCCAGGCTTATAGTGTCTTTGGCAACCGGTAGCTGTATTTTATATTTTTTGTATAAGGTCTCCTGTGAAAAATCTCTTTTCACATTATTTAAATAAGCAGAGAGCCAGAATAAATACCTGAGTATAAAATCTCTGCTGATGTTTAATTGATTTGAATTTTCGTAAGCTATATCACTTACTCAATCCATTTTACCCAGAGTCAAAAAATAGACTGTCTGTTGATCTCATTTTCATATTCCTTTCAGACTGAAGTGCGTTTTCATCACCCGATGAGAAAGAACTGAAGTGATGTTTGCCATAGATTGCGAGATGCCCGGTCTCATTGACTATCGTGGTGCACCTTTATACCTGTTATACCAGATCAAAAATCACGCAATCCATACAACAAAACCAGATTTGCAATTCGTGTCACAAAATATGTCGATCTTTTTCTAAGAGGAAGATGCCATGTGAAGCCAGACGAACACTTGCGGTGGTCTTCAAAAAATAAAGATCTTCGTTTAACTATTTGTTTTATAAATAATATATTTAGAGTCTAAACAAGGGAAGCTTTGCAAGCTAACTCAGTGAGCTTGGTGAAAATCAGTGTTTATCCGCCATCAGGCTGAGCATAATTCTCATCATGAAATATGTTTCCTGGTTTGTGGCTTGTAACTGGTCACTTCTGAAGTCGATCTGGAGAGGCTTGTTGATGTTGGTGTTATCAGGATGATGTTTCACTTAGTTTGTTTGCCGTATCGCTCGGCGAATGGCTGTGATTGAGGAAGGTTTAAGTCGCAGTGACCAAAGCCATATTTACCAGCGAATGTAGATGAAAAAATCGTCTCCTGCGTTCCCCCATATCTCCAGGATAAAAAGGAATGTAACAATCTCATGGCTTAAACTGACGAACCAGCCAGGAATAATCGCTAGGGACCTAAGAATTAGCTTGATAATAGCCACTAAGAAATTACTGTGTTCCATGAAATAGCCATTTTGTGGCAAATGGAGTTGACTAATAATGTCATATGTGAGACGGCTAGTTGAACGAATATTAAATTTTGCTGAATTTTTTATGTTGATTTTACTTGTTACAGAACATATCACATGATATATAGATAAGATTAGTTGCATTAATGATGAGGGTTATTATTAGATTCGTATCCGATTGATAAATATATAAAGGTACATAGCATGCAAGAGCATAGCGTTTGTATGGCAACGTTATTATAATTAACTGTTGCTACTCCATTTAAGTTCACTCAGAAGAACTGGTCCACTTACGTTAGTTATTAAGCAAACGTTCGCTTTTATAAACAAAATCAGGATAAAAATGTTGGATTATTGCTAACCCAGCACAGCTAGTGCGCGTCTGTAATTATAAGGGAAAAACGATGAAGAATAAGGCTGATAACAAAAAAAGGAACTTCCTGACCCATAGTGAAATCGAATCACTCCTTAAAGCAGCAAATACCGGGCCTCATGCAGCACGTAATTATTGTCTGACTTTGCTTTGTTTTATTCATGGTTTCCGGGCGAGTGAAATTTGTCGATTGAGGATTTCGGATATTGATCTTAAGGCAAAGTGTATATATATCCATCGATTAAAAAAAGGCTTTTCAACAACGCACCCGCTATTGAATAAAGAAGTTCAGGCTTTAAAAAACTGGTTGAGTATCCGTACTTCGTACCCGCATGCTGAGAGCGAGTGGGTATTTTTATCGCGTAAGGGTAATCCGCTTTCTCGGCAACAGTTTTACCATATTATCTCGACTTCCGGTGGTAATGCCGGGTTGTCACTGGAGATTCATCCGCACATGTTACGCCATTCGTGTGGTTTTGCTTTGGCGAATATGGGAATAGATACGCGACTTATCCAGGATTATCTTGGGCATCGCAATATTCGTCATACTGTCTGGTATACCGCCAGCAATGCAGGACGTTTTTACGGCATCTGGGATAGAGCCAGAGGACGACAGCGTCACGCTGTTTTATAGAGATAGTTGAGATACCAGGGATGGTGTTAAAAACTACATTATTCTTACGATATATCAAAAATGATTAACCATTTATTAATTGATGTTATTGTAAGTATGATTCTTAATTATCATAATAAACATTAAGTTAACCATATCCATACAAAATACAATGATTTATGTTCTTCAAAATAAATAAACAAAATCATTCATAAATTTACACATCACTTAAATTCTCCTGTTTTCGCACTTTTTTCTTTATTTTTTAAGCAACTGGAAGTTAATCCACTGCAATCTATTGTTATATTGAATCAAATCAATGAAAATAGATGTTGTCACATCAGTGATATTTTATTTTTGTATGATATTTAATGTAATTGACTGATAGCCACATCACTTCGTGTGTGGTTATCTTTTTATCTATTGGGCTAATTTTGACCGATTGAGGTTTCCTATAGGTATTCATTCAAATATATCTCAGTCAGGAGTACTACTATTGTGAGTAAACGTCGTTATCTTACCGGTAAAGAAGTTCAGGCCATGATGCAGGCGGTTTGTTACGGGGCAACGGGAGCCAGAGATTATTGTCTTATTCTGTTGGCATATCGGCATGGGATGCGTATTAGTGAACTGCTTGATCTGCATTATCAGGATCTTGACCTTAATGAAGGTAGAATAAATATTCGCCGACTGAAGAACGGATTTTCTACCGTTCACCCGTTACGTTTTGATGAGCGTGAAGCCGTGGAACGCTGGACCCTGGAACGTGCTAACTGGAAAGGCGCTGACCGGACCGACGCTATATTTATTTCTCGCCGCGGGAGTCGGCTTTCTCGCCAGCAGGCCTATCGCATTATTCGTGATGCCGGTATTGAAGCTGGAACCGTAACGCAGACTCATCCTCATATGTTAAGGCATGCTTGCGGTTATGAACTGGCGGAGCGTGGTGCAGATACTCGTTTAATTCAGGATTATCTCGGGCATCGAAATATTCGCCATACTGTACGTTATACCGCCAGTAATGCTGCTCGTTTTGCCGGATTATGGGAAAGAAATAATCTCATAAACGAAAAATTAAAAAGAGAAGAGGTTTGATTTAACTTATTGATAATAAAGTTAAAAAACAAATAAATACAAGACAATTGGGGCCAAACTGTCCATATCATAAATAAGTTACGTATTTTTTCTCAAGCATAAAAATATCAAAAAACGACAAAAAGCACCTAACTGTTTGATATGTAAATTATTTCTCTTGTAAATTAATTTCACATCACCTCCGCTATATGTAAAGCTAACGTTTCTGTGGCTCGATGCATCTTCCTCATTCTTCTCTCCAAAAACCACCTCATGCAATATAAAAATCTATAAATAAATATAACAATAGAATATTAAGCCAACAAATAAACTGAAAAAGTTTGTGCGCGATGCTTTCCTCTATGAGTCAAAATGGCCCCAAATGTTTCATCTTTTGGGGGAAAACTGTGCAGTGTTGGCAGTCAATTGACAAAACAAAGTGTACAGAACGACTGCCCATGTCGATTTAGAAATAGTTTTTTTAAAGGAAAGCAGCATGAAAATTAAAACTCTGGCAATCGTTGTTCTGTCGGCTCTGTCCCTCAGTTCCGCAGCGGCTCTGGCCGATACTACGACGGTAAATGGTGGGACCGTTCACTTTAAAGGGGAAGTTGTTAACGCCGCTTGCGCAGTTGATGCAGGCTCTGTTGATCAAACCGTTCAGTTGGGCCAGGTTCGTACCGCTAGCCTGAAGCAGGCTGGAGCAACCAGCTCTGCCGTTGGTTTTAACATTCAGCTGAATGATTGCGATACCACTGTTGCCACAAAAGCCGCTGTTGCCTTCTTAGGTACGGCAATTGATGCTACGCATACTGATGTACTGGCTCTGCAGAGTTCTGCTGCGGGTAGCGCAACAAACGTTGGTGTGCAGATCCTGGACAGAACGGGTGCTGCGCTGGCGCTGGACGGTGCGACATTTAGTTCAGAAACAACCCTGAATAACGGAACCAATACCATTCCGTTCCAGGCGCGTTATTTTGCAACCGGGGCCGCAACCCCGGGTGCTGCTAATGCGGATGCGACCTTCAAGGTTCAGTATCAATAACCTACCCAGGTTCAGGGACGTCATTACGGGCAGGGATGCCCACCCTTGTGCGATAAAAATAACGATGAAAAGGAAGAGATTATTTCTATTAGCGTCGTTGCTGCCAATGTTTGCTCTGGCCGGAAATAAATGGAATACCACGCTGCCCGGCGGAAATATGCAATTTCAGGGCGTCATTATTGCGGAAACTTGCCGGATTGAAGCCGGTGATAAACAAATGACGGTCAATATGGGGCAAATCAGCAGTAACCGGTTTCATGCGGTAGGGGAAGATAGCGCACCGGTGCCTTTTGTTATTCATTTACGGGAATGTAGCACGGTGGTGAGTGAACGTGTAGGTGTGGCGTTTCACGGTGTCGCGGATGGTAAAAATCCGGATGTGCTTTCCGTGGGAGAGGGGCCAGGGATAGCCACCAATATTGGCGTAGCGTTGTTTGATGATGAAGGAAACCTCGTACCGATTAATCGTCCTCCAGCAAACTGGAAACGGCTTTACTCAGGCTCTACTTCGCTACATTTCATCGCCAAATATCGTGCTACCGGGCGTCGGGTTACTGGCGGCATCGCCAATGCCCAGGCCTGGTTCTCTTTAACCTATCAGTAATTGTTCAGCAGATAATGTGATAACAGGAACAGGACAGTGAGTAATAAAAACGTCAATGTAAGGAAATCGCAGGAAATAACATTCTGCTTGCTGGCAGGTATCCTGATGTTCATGGCAATGATGGTTGCCGGACGCGCTGAAGCGGGAGTGGCCTTAGGTGCGACTCGCGTAATTTATCCGGCAGGGCAAAAACAAGTGCAACTTGCCGTGACAAATAATGATGAAAATAGTACCTATTTAATTCAATCATGGGTGGAAAATGCCGATGGTGTAAAGGATGGTCGTTTTATCGTGACGCCTCCTCTGTTTGCGATGAAGGGAAAAAAAGAGAATACCTTGCGTATTCTTGATGCAACAAATAACCAATTGCCACAGGACCGGGAAAGTTTATTCTGGATGAACGTTAAAGCGATTCCGTCAATGGATAAATCAAAATTGACTGAGAATACGCTACAGCTCGCAATTATCAGCCGCATTAAACTGTACTATCGTCCGGCTAAATTAGCGTTGCCACCCGATCAGGCCGCAGAAAAATTAAGATTTCGTCGTAGCGCGAATTCTCTGACGCTGATTAACCCGACACCCTATTACCTGACGGTAACAGAGTTGAATGCCGGAGTCCGGGTTCTTGAAAATGCCTTGGTGCCTCCAATGGGCGAAAGCACGGTTAAATTGCCTTCTGATGCGGGAAGCAATATTACTTACCGAACAATAAATGATTATGGCGCACTTACCCCCAAAATGACGGGCGTAATGGAATAACGCAGGGGGAATTTTTCGCCTGAATAAAAAGAATTGACTGCCGGGTGATTTTAAACCGGAGGAATAATGTCATATCTGAATTTAAGACTTTACCAGCGAAACACACAATGCTTGCATATTCGTAAGCATCGTTTGGCTGGTTTTTTTGTCCGGCTCTTTGTTGCCTGTGCTTTTGCCGCACAGGCACCTTTGTCATCTGCCGAACTCTATTTTAATCCGCGCTTTTTAGCGGATGATCCCCAGGCTGTGGCCGATTTATCGCGTTTTGAAAATGGGCAAGAATTACCGCCAGGGACGTATCGTGTCGATATCTATTTGAATAATGGTTATATGGCAACGCGTGATGTCACATTTAATACGGGCGACAGCGAACAAGGGATTGTTCCCTGCCTGACACGCGCGCAACTTGCCAGTATGGGGCTGAATACGGCTTCTGTCTCCGGTATGAATCTGCTGGCGGATGATGCCTGCGTGCCATTAACCTCAATGATCCATGACGCTACTGCGCATTTAGATGTTGGTCAGCAGCGACTCAACCTGACGATCCCTCAGGCATTTATGAGTAATCGCGCGCGTGGTTATATTCCTCCTGAGTTATGGGATCCCGGTATTAATGCCGGATTGCTCAATTATAATTTCAGCGGAAATAGTGTACAGAATCGGATTGGGGGTAACAGCCATTATGCATATTTAAACCTACAGAGTGGGTTAAATATTGGTGCGTGGCGTTTACGCGACAATACCACCTGGAGTTATAACAGTAGCGACAGATCATCAGGTAGCAAAAATAAATGGCAGCATATCAATACCTGGCTTGAGCGAGACATAATACCGTTACGTTCCCGGCTGACGCTGGGTGATGGTTATACTCAGGGCGATATTTTCGATGGTATTAACTTTCGCGGCGCACAATTGGCCTCAGATGACAATATGTTACCCGATAGCCAAAGAGGATTTGCCCCGGTGATCCACGGTATTGCTCGTGGTACTGCACAGGTCACTATTAAACAAAATGGGTATGACATTTATAATAGTACGGTGCCGCCGGGGCCTTTTACCATCAACGATATCTATGCCGCAGGTAATAGTGGTGACTTGCAGGTAACGATTAAAGAGGCTGACGGCAGCACGCAGATTTTTACCGTACCCTATTCGTCAGTCCCGCTTTTGCAACGTGAAGGGCATACTCGTTATTCCATTACGGCAGGAGAATACCGTAGTGGAAATGCGCAACAGGAAAAACCCCGCTTTTTCCAAAGTACATTACTCCACGGCCTTCCGGCTGGCTGGACAATATATGGTGGAACGCAACTGGCAGATCGTTATCGTGCTTTTAATTTTGGTATCGGGAAAAATATGGGGGCACTGGGCGCTCTGTCTGTGGATATGACTCAGGCTAATTCCACACTTCCCGATGACAGTCAGCATGACGGACAATCGGTGCGTTTTCTCTATAACAAATCGCTCAATGAGTCAGGCACGAATATTCAGTTAGTGGGTTACCGTTATTCGACCAGCGGATATTTTAATTTCGCTGATACAACATACAGTCGAATGAATGGCTACAACATCGAAACACAGGATGGAGTTATTCAGGTTAAGCCGAAATTCACCGACTATTACAACCTCGCTTATAACAAACGCGGGAAATTACAGCTCACCGTTACTCAGCAACTCGGGCGTACATCAACACTGTATTTGAGTGGTAGCCATCAAACTTATTGGGGAACGAGTAATGTCGATGAGCAATTCCAGGCTGGATTAAATACTGCATTCGAAGATATCAACTGGACGCTCAGCTATAGCCTGACGAAAAACGCCTGGCAAAAAGGACGGGATCAGATGTTAGCGCTTAACGTCAATATTCCTTTCAGCCACTGGCTGCGTTCTGACAGTAAATCTCAGTGGCGACATGCCAGTGCCAGCTACAGCATGTCACACGATCTCAACGGTCGGATGACCAATCTGGCTGGTGTATACGGTACGTTGCTGGAAGACAACAACCTCAGCTATAGCGTGCAAACCGGCTATGCCGGGGGAGGCGATGGTAATAGCGGAAGTACAGGCTACGCCACGCTGAATTATCGCGGTGGTTACGGCAATGCCAATATCGGTTACAGCCATAGCGATGATATTAAGCAGCTCTATTACGGAGTCAGCGGTGGGGTACTGGCTCATGCCAATGGCGTAACGCTGGGGCAGCCGTTAAACGATACGGTGGTACTTGTTAAAGCGCCTGGCGCAAAAGATGCAAAAGTCGAAAACCAGACGGGGGTGCGTACCGACTGGCGCGGTTATGCCGTGCTGCCTTATGCCACCGAATATCGGGAAAACAGAGTGGCGCTGGATACCAATACCCTGGCTGATAACGTCGATTTAGATAACGCGGTCGCTAACGTTGTTCCCACTCGTGGGGCGATCGTGCGAGCAGAGTTTAAAGCGCGCGTTGGGATAAAACTGCTCATGACGCTAACCCACAATAATAAGCCGCTGCCGTTTGGGGCGATGGTGACATCAGAGAGTAGCCAGAGTAGCGGCATTGTTGCGGATAATGGTCAGGTTTACCTCAGCGGAATGCCTTTAGCGGGAAAAGTTCAGGTGAAATGGGGAGAAGAGGAAAATGCTCACTGTATCGCCAATTATCAACTGCCACCAGAGAGTCAGCAGCAGTTATTAACCCAGCTATCAGCTGAATGTCGTTAAGGGGGCGTGATGAGAAACAAACCTTTTTATCTTCTGTGCGCTTTTTTGTGGCTGGCGGTAAGTCGCGTTTTGGCTGCGGATAGCACGATTACTATCCGCGGCTATGTCAGAGATAACGGCTGTAGTGTGGCCGCTGAATCAACCAATTTTACTGTTGATCTGATGGAAAACGCGGCGAAGCAATTTAACAACATTGGCGCAACGACTCCTGTCGTTCCATTTCGTATTTTGCTGTCACCCTGTGGTAACGCCGTTTCTGCCGTAAAGGTTGGGTTTACCGGCGTTGCAGATAGCCACAATGCCAACCTGCTTGCACTTGAAAATACGGTGTCAGCGGCTTCGGGACTGGGAATACAGCTTCTGAATGAGCAGCAAAATCAGATACCCCTTAATGCTCCATCGTCCGCGATTTCGTGGACGACCCTGACGCCGGGTAAACCAAATACGCTGAATTTTTACGCCCGGCTAATGGCGACACAGGTGCCTGTCACTGCGGGGCATATCAATGCCACGGCTACCTTCACTCTTGAATATCAGTAACTGGAGATGCTCATGAAATGGCGCAAACGTGGGTATTTATTGGCGGCAATATTGGCGCTCGCAAGTGCGACGATACAGGCAGCCGATGTCACCATCACGGTGAACGGTAAGGTCGTCGCCAAACCGTGCACAGTTTCCACCACCAATGCCACGGTTGATCTCGGCGATCTTTATTCTTTCAGTCTGATGTCTGCCGGGGCGGCATCGGCCTGGCATGATGTTGCGCTTGAGTTGACTAATTGTCCGGTGGGAACGTCGAGGGTCACTGCCAGCTTCAGCGGGGCAGCCGACAGTACCGGATATTATAAAAACCAGGGGACCGCGCAAAACATCCAGTTAGAGCTACAGGATGACAGTGGCAACACATTGAATACTGGCGCAACCAAAACAGTTCAGGTGGATGATTCCTCACAATCAGCGCACTTCCCGTTACAGGTCAGAGCATTGACGGTAAATGGCGGAGCCACTCAGGGAACCATTCAGGCAGTGATTAGCATCACCTATACCTACAGCTGAACCCGAAGAGATAATTGTAATGAAACGAGTTATTACCCTGTTTGCTGTACTGCTGATGGGCTGGTCGGTAAATGCCTGGTCATTCGCCTGTAAAACCGCCAATGGTACCGCTATCCCTATTGGTGGTGGCAGCGCTAATGTTTATGTAAACCTTGCGCCTGCCGTGAATGTGGGGCAAAACCTGGTCGTAGATCTTTCGACGCAAATCTTTTGCCATAACGATTACCCGGAAACCATTACAGACTATGTCACACTGCAACGAGGCTCGGCTTATGGCGGCGTGTTATCTAATTTTTCCGGGACCGTAAAATATAGTGGCAGTAGCTATCCATTTCCGACTACCAGCGAAACGCCGCGGGTTGTTTATAATTCGAGAACGGATAAGCCGTGGCCGGTGGCGCTTTATTTGACGCCTGTGAGCAGTGCGGGTGGGGTGGCGATTAAAGCTGGCTCATTAATTGCCGTGCTTATTTTGCGACAGACCAACAACTATAACAGCGATGATTTCCAGTTTGTGTGGAATATTTACGCCAATAATGATGTGGTGGTGCCTACTGGCGGCTGCGATGTTTCTGCTCGTGATGTCACCGTTACTCTGCCGGACTACCCTGGTTCAGTGCCAATTCCTCTTACCGTTTATTGTGCGAAAAGCCAAAACCTGGGGTATTACCTCTCCGGCACAACCGCAGATGCGGGCAACTCGATTTTCACCAATACCGCGTCGTTTTCACCAGCGCAGGGCGTCGGCGTACAGTTGACGCGCAACGGTACGATTATTCCAGCGAATAACACGGTATCGTTAGGAGCAGTAGGAACTTCGGCGGTAAGTCTGGGATTAACGGCAAATTACGCACGTTCCGGAGGGCAGGTGACTGCAGGGAATGTGCAATCGATTATTGGCGTGACTTTTGTTTATCAATAAAGAAATCACAGGGCATTGCTAATGCAGGTACGCAATATTACCTGAAGCTAAAAACCTGCACGTTAGCCCTTTGTAGGCCAGATAAGACGCGTCAGCGTCGCATCTGGCATAAACAAAGCGCACTTTGCCGACAATCCGAACAGAGCCTGCCATTGGCAGGCTCTGGTGTTCTTTTACGCTACCATGCTAATAATCAACACAATAATCAGCCCAACCACGGAGTTGACCAGCTCCAGCAGTCCCCAGGTTTTCAACGTGTCTTTTACTGACAGGTCAAAGTAACCTTTGAACAACCAGAAAGATGCATCGTTAATGTGGGTGAGGGTGTTGGAACCCGCAGCCGTCGCCAGCACCAGCAGCGCCGGATTCACGCCAACCAGCTGACCGGTTGCTGGATCAAGGATTGCAGCACTGATAATCCCGGCGGCGGTCATCGCCGAAACGACACCCTGACCCGTCGCCAGACGAATTAGCACAGTGATCAGCCATGCCATAATGTAGGGCGAGATATTGCCGTGGGACATCAACATGCCGATGGTGTCGCCAATGCCGGTGTCGATGATAGTTTGCTTCAGCACGCCACCCGCACCGATGATCAGAATCACCATTGCAATGCTTTTCACCGCACTTTCAAAAGCGTTCATCACCCACTGCATGTCATGACCACGTGCGGTGCCAAAGAGTACGAATGCAACCACCATCGCAATAAACATTGCAATCGGCGAGGAACCGATAAAGTTAACCACTTCCCAGACAGGGGTATCTTTTACCAGCCAGATATTGGCGATGGTGGTAGAGATCATAATGATCGCCGGGATCAGCGGCACCAGAATCGAAACGCCGAAAGAGGGCAGATTGTTCATATCTACCGGTTGATCTGCTTTCAGGAATGATGGCGTTGGGCGCTCAAGATTGCCGAGGAACTTCGGCAGGATCAGACCTGCGCAGATTACACTTGGGATCGTCACCAGTACGCCATAGATATAAACCATCCCCATATCCGCGCCATAAGCATTCACCAGCGCCACCGGACCCGGCTGTGGTGGGAACAGTGAATGTGCGGTAGTGGCAGCTGCTACTGCCGGGATCGCCAGTTTCAGGAACGGAATTTTAGCTTCGGCGGCAATGACAATAACCAGCGGCGCTAACATGATAAAGGCCACTTCATAGAACATCGCCAGACCGAAAATAAGGCCGATGATAATCACCGACAGCTGTACATAGCGCAGACCGAGACGCGCCAGCAGCGTATGTGCTATCTGGTGAGCCGCGCCGGAGTCGACCATCAATTTACCGATGACCGCACCGAACACCACGATGATAGCCAGTTCCCCCAGCGTGTTGCCGAAGCCCGCTTTCATGGTGTGCAGCAGCGACATCAAATCCATGCCCGCCAGCATCCCGACGGACAGCGCCGCCACCAACAAAGCCACCATTGAATTGATTTTGAACTTCAAATTCAGTACCAGCATCAGACCAATGCCGAATACCACCCAGAGAATGTTAAGCACATGCATAACGTTTTACCTTACCTGGTTGAACCGTTGTTATTTTGGGCGACATGTTATGTAAATTGGTCAACCATTGTTGCGATGAATGTCACATCCTCTGATCAATAACCATCGATTACCCTTTGCTGCAATTTGCAGCAACAACCATGAGAGTGAAATTCTTGTGATGTGGTTAACCAATTTCAGAATTCGGGTTGACATGTCTTACCAAAAGGTAGAACTTATACGCCATCTCATCCGATGCAACGCCACGGCTGCGGTCTGGTTGTTCATCCGGATACCTAAACAACTCCAGGGTTCCGCGTCTCTTTGCTGTGGAACCCACTATGTGAAAGAGGAAAAATCATGGAACAGACCTGGCGCTGGTACGGCCCAAACGATCCGGTTTCTTTAGCTGATGTCCGTCAGGCGGGCGCAACTGGCGTGGTTACCGCGCTGCACCATATCCCGAACGGCGAAGTATGGTCCGTAGAAGAGATCCTCAAACGCAAGGCGATCGTTGAAGACGCAGGCCTGGTGTGGTCTGTCGTAGAAAGCGTACCAATTCACGAAGATATCAAAACCCACACTGGCAACTATGAGCAGTGGATCGCTAACTATCAGCAGACTCTGCGCAACCTGGCGCAGTGCGGCATTCGCACTGTGTGCTACAACTTCATGCCGGTGCTCGACTGGACTCGTACTGACCTCGAATACGTGCTGCCAGACGGCTCCAAAGCGCTGCGCTTCGACCAGATCGAATTCGCTGCATTCGAAATGCATATCCTGAAACGTCCAGGCGCGGAAGCGGATTACACCGAAGAAGAAATTGCTCAGGCCGCAGAACGCTTCGCCACCATGAGCGACGAAGACAAAGCGCGTCTGACCCGTAACATCATCGCAGGTCTGCCGGGTGCGGAAGAAGGGTATACCCTCGACCAGTTCCGTAAGCACCTGGAGCTGTACAAAGATATCGACAAAGCCAAACTGCGCGAAAACTTTGCCGTCTTCCTGAAAGCGATTATTCCAGTTGCTGAAGAAGTTGGCGTGCGTATGGCGGTTCACCCGGACGATCCGCCGCGCCCGATCCTCGGCCTGCCGCGCATTGTTTCCACCATTGAAGATATGCAGTGGATGGTTGATACCGTAAACAGCATGGCGAACGGTTTCACCATGTGCACCGGTTCCTACGGCGTGCGTGCTGACAACGATCTGGTTGATATGATCAAGCAGTTCGGTCCGCGTATTTATTTCACCCATCTGCGCTCCACCATGCGTGAAGATAACCCGAAAACCTTCCACGAAGCGGCGCACCTGAACGGTGACGTTGATATGTACGAAGTGGTGAAAGCGATTGTTGAAGAAGAACACCGTCGTAAAGCGGAAGGCAAAGAAGACCTGATCCCGATGCGTCCGGACCACGGTCATCAGATGCTGGACGACCTGAAGAAGAAAACCAACCCAGGTTACTCCGCAATTGGTCGTCTGAAAGGCCTGGCCGAAGTTCGCGGTGTCGAACTGGCGATCCTGCGCGCTTTCTTTAGCCGTTAATATCCACCGGCATGGCTGCGCGCCGTGCCGGTTCCTTCTTCCTTGCCGTCACTCTCTGAAGACGGATTCTGGAGTTTACGATGACTACTATTGTTGACAGCAATCTGCCGGTTGCCCGCCCGTCATGGGATCATTCTCGTCTGGAATCACGCATTGTGCATCTCGGTTGCGGGGCGTTTCACCGCGCGCACCAGGCGCTGTATACCCATCATCTGCTGGAAAGCACCGACAGCGACTGGGGCATCTGCGAAGTTAACCTGATGCCAGGCAACGACCGCGTGCTGATCGAAAACCTGAAAAAACAGCAACTGCTGTACACCGTAGCGGAAAAAGGCGCAGAAAGCACCGAGCTGAAAATTATCGGTTCGATGAAAGAAGCGCTGCATCCGGAAATCGACGGCTGCGAAGGTATTCTCAACGCGATGGCGCGTCCGCAAACGGCGATTGTCTCTCTAACGGTCACGGAAAAAGGCTACTGCGCTGATGCGGCAAGCGGTCAACTGGATCTCAATAACCCACTGATCAAGCACGATCTGGAAAACCCGACTGCGCCGAAGTCCGCGATTGGTTACATCGTCGAAGCCTTGCGTCTGCGTCGTGAAAAAGGGCTGAAAGCATTTACGGTGATGTCCTGCGATAACGTGCGTGAAAACGGTCATGTGGCGAAGGTCGCGGTTCTGGGGCTGGCTCAGGCGCGTGATCCGCAGCTGGCGGCATGGATTGAAGAGAACGTCACCTTCCCGTGCACCATGGTTGACCGCATCGTTCCGGCGGCGACGCCAGAAACCTTACAGGAAATTGCTGACCAGCTGGGTGTTTACGACCCGTGCGCCATTGCCTGCGAACCGTTCCGTCAGTGGGTGATTGAAGATAACTTCGTTAATGGTCGTCCGGACTGGGATAAAGTGGGCGCACAGTTCGTTGCAGACGTTGTGCCGTTCGAAATGATGAAACTGCGTATGCTGAACGGCAGCCACTCTTTCCTGGCATACCTCGGTTACCTCGGCGGCTATGAAACTATTGCCGACACCATGACTAACCCGGATTATCGCAAAGCGGCCTTTGCCCTGATGATGCAGGAACAAGCGCCAACGCTGTCGATGCCGGAAGGTACGGACCTGAACGCCTATGCGACGCTGCTGATCGAGCGTTTCAGCAACCCGTCTCTGCGTCACCGTACCTGGCAGATTGCGATGGACGGCAGCCAGAAGTTACCGCAGCGTCTGTTGGATCCGGTGCGTCTGCACCTGCAAAACGGCGGCAGCTGGCGTCACCTGGCGCTGGGCGTGGCTGGCTGGATGCGTTACACCCAGGGCGTGGATGAGCAGGGTAATGCCATTGACGTGGTCGACCCGATGCTGGCCGAGTTCCAGAAGATTAACGCGCAGTATCAGGGCGCAGACCGCGTGAAAGCGCTGCTGGGCCTGAGCGGTATTTTTGCCGATGATCTGCCGCAAAATGCCGACTTTGTTGGCGCGGTGACGGCGGCATATCAGCAGCTGTGCGAACGCGGTGCGCGCGAGTGTGTGGCTGCGCTGTAACTAACTGATTACCCTGCAGACTTACTGGTCAATCAAACTGATATTTGGTTGACCAGTTTTCGTTTTTTTGCCCACCTGTACGTGCCAACTTCCAGTGCTAATGGTATAGTTTGAGATTAACGGGGGCCGTAAAATTGCCCGTTGTAGGCCGGATAAGGCGTTCACGCCGCATCCGGCAAAAATTTGATTAACCGCACCTAACGGACACAACACCATGAAATCTGCCACCTCTGCGCAAAGACCTTACCAGGAAGTCGGGGCGATGATCCGCGATCTGATCATAAAGACGCCGTACAATCCTGGTGAACGGCTACCGCCGGAGCGTGAAATTGCAGAAATGCTTGATGTCACGCGGACGGTGGTACGTGAAGCGCTGATCATGCTGGAGATCAAAGGGCTGGTGGAAGTGCGCCGGGGTGCCGGTATCTATGTTCTTGATAGCTCAGGCAGCCACAACACAGACAGTCCGGATGCCAACGTCTGCAATGATGCGGGTCCTTTTGAGCTGTTACAGGCGCGTCAGTTACTGGAAAGTAACATCGCCGAGTTTGCCGCCCTGCAGGCTACCCGCGAAGATATCGTCAAAATGCGTCAGGCATTGCAACTGGAAGAGCGTGAACTGGCTTCCAGCGCGCCGGGTAGCAGCGAAAGCGGTGACATGCAGTTCCATCTCGCCATTGCTGAAGCAACGCATAACAGCATGCTGGTGGAATTATTCCGTCAGTCCTGGCAGTGGCGGGAAAACAACCCAATGTGGATCCAGTTGCACAGCCATCTGGATGACAGCCTGTATCGCAAAGAGTGGTTGGGCGATCACAAACAGATCCTCGCCGCGTTAATCAAAAAAGACGCCCGAGCGGCGAAGCTGGCAATGTGGCAGCATCTGGAAAACGTTAAGCAACGTCTGCTGGAATTCTCGAACGTTGACGATATTTATTTTGACGGCTATCTGTTTGATTCATGGCCGCTGGATAAAGTCGACGCCTGACTTATTATAATAAGCGCAAGGGTAAACGTTCCTTGCGCTTTCTTAAATTAAGAAGTCGCAATGAGTATTACTTTGTAAATTGCAGGGTATTGTTTAAATATCTGTATAACCTGAATATTAGTACTCATTCTTCTCAGTGGCTATTTACCAATATAATTCCATTCACCATTTTTTAATTCAAACAGTTCTGGAAGAGATGACGGTTGCAGAGTCATGCGTTTGAGTGGCGCATCTTCATCACCGGGGATAACTTTATATCCCATTTTTGCATGGATCTCCGCGGTACCAGGATAGGCTTCTATACCAATGATTGGGTCATTTCCCATCTCAATATTAGCATTAAGTAATGCGGCAAGGGCGAATCCGGAAGAATTTGCTACCCCTGAGACAGTTATTATCTGATCAATATAGATATCAATTCTTGGCTGCTCATTGGTCCATCTTTTTGCCTGAGAAACTGGAAGGGTTGAAATATATCCTATCGTGGTTCCGGCGTAACCTGGAACATTGCAACCAGGGCCTAATGTTATTTCATGAACTGTATAGTCCTCAACAGGATCGAAAGGGCTCTTCATAAATAAATTTAGCCGTAAACCTTCTGCTAATTCTGTAGCAGCATGCGCCTTTTTACATATGCCACCATATATTTCGTCTAAAGCTGAGGTGATTTTCAAGTTTCGATAGAGCATACGTCCTGTTGTTGTAATACCATCGGATTCTCTGCATGCTTCTGTCACATAATTAAATGGCCAGGACTCTTTACTAATATCAAGTTTTCTAATTTCGACAACGCTTTTTCCATCGTAATTATGGTTATTGCCACGAGCAAGAGGCAGAAGATAGATATTTTCCGTATCCAGGCGTGCACGTTCATATTTACGTGTTAACTCACTGTCGACTTTTGGATGATGAAGGAAGTGATTATCTGTAATAATTTGGCTCTGAAGGGTATTGCTTAATGGCATAGACATAATAGTTACCTTTTATGAGTATTTCACTGATGTTTAGAAAAATAGATAAATTTTTCTGTAGTAAAATGAGAAGTAAAAAAATGACATGCATGTTTCTGTTGTAGTGATATCAACTCTACACGGTGATATTAAAGGGTAGGAAACACTCTAAAGTATCAAAAAACGCTCATTTAAAATTATTTTCATGCAATTAAAAAGCATATCTTATTACTAATTGGAATTTGATGTTGCTATATTGATGCCTATATTAATAATGCCTGTGAATGGTATTTTTGATGTATTTGATATGTTATCAATTTATATTATTTACAAACTAATTGTTTCAAATAATACATGGCTGATTATGCGGAAATAAATAATTTCCCACCGGAATTAAGTAGCGGCGGTGACAAGTATTTTCATCTACGTAACTATTCGGAATATTCAGAATATACTAGCGGTTTTTTTTTGAGTTTGATGATTTTTATCAAATCATGACTTTTTTCCTGAAAAGTCAGTAGATATTCATAGGCAAGTAAGGTTTTATACTTTGCTGACAGGATTCAGGCCTGTCTCAGACTGACATGGATGTAATGAACAAAAGGGAATGGCTATGGAAAATGAGCATCAATACAGTGGTGCCCGGTGTTCAGGGCAAGCCGCATATGTTGCTAAACGTCAGGAGTGCGCAAAATGATGCGCCAATCACTTCAGGCTGTTTTACCTGAAATTTCAGGCAATAAAACGTCATTGCTGCGTAAATCGGTATGCAGCGATCTCCTCACTCTTTTTAATTCTCCTCATTCGGCATTACCGTCATTACTTGTTTCAGGCATGCCCGAGTGGCAAGTGCATAACCCGAGCGACAAACATCTCCAGAGCTGGTATTGCCGTCAGCTGCGTTCTGCACTGTTATTTCATGAGCCACGGATTGCGGCGTTGCAGGTTAATTTGAAAGAAGCGTACTGCCACACTCTGGCGATCAGCCTTGAGATAATGCTGTACCACGACGATGAACCGCTAACGTTTGATCTGGTCTGGGATAATGGCGGTTGGCGCAGTGCGACGCTTGAGAATGTCAGCTAAGCACAATCTCCAGCTCGCGCAGTTCACGCCAGAAGCGTTCTGGCAACTGGATTCATGCGGGTATTCATCCGGTATGCGTAGGCCTGAATCGGGATCACCAGTTCGTCCCGATTCAGCACAACGAGCTGCCCGCTGCGAATTTCTTGTTGGATGGCATACTCCGGCAGCCAGGCAATCCCACAGCCGTCGAGGGCAACCTGCTTTAAAAGCTCGCTCATCGAAGAGACAAAAAAAGTGCTGAAACTTAACTCACTGTGGCGCGTCAGGGTGCGATTAATCAATCGCCCCATGTAGGAGTTGCGGCTGTAATTCAGTAACGGAAAGTGTGGCTGCGCGAGGTTAAAAAGTGCTTCTCCGTGTTCGTCACTGGCGCAGACAGGGAACAATTGAGATTCAAATAAGCGAATGTGGTCAAACGGCGCTTCCAGCAAATCTTCGTCGTGAAAGGAAAAAATACAGTCACTTTGCCCTTCACGCAGTTTATCGACCGCTTCATCGACATCAATGGCTTCAATTGCCCAGGTAAAGAGCGGCGGCATCTGGCTGATAATGGACGGTAACAGACCGAGGGAAAGAGAGTGTGCAGCGGCTATCTTGATTTTACGTTGCGCGTAATCGCTGCCGCCACGCAGCTCTGCAAGGTTACTTTCTAACTGTTGCAACAGATGGCGGATCTGCGAATGGAAGATTTTCCCTTGTTCTGAGAGTTGCAGCGGCGTCACCTGGCGGTTAAACAATTCAACGCCAATCGCCTGTTCCAGCGCGCGGATGCGGCGGCTGAATGCCGGTTGCGAGACGTTACGACTGACTGCCGCCTGGGAAAAATTGCGGCATTTTTCCAGAGTCAGAAAATCATAAAGCCATTTGGTTTCAATATTATGCAAAACCGCACCACAGTCATCCATTACGTTTTACTCTGTCAGCCGCCCTTGGGGGCATTCTACGTCCATTAGGGCGGCTGACAACCGTTTAAGCCGTTTCAAACGTTCCTTTCACGCAGGCTTTGCCGTCTTTGACCATCAGTTTGCCGCGAGCGTATACCTGCTCAATGCGCAATTCTGGCGTCATGACCAGTAAGTCTGCGTCATTGCCTGGCAGAATTTCGCCTTTCCCGCTCAGGTTAAGGAAACCGGCTACGCTACTGGTGAGCGGGCGCAGGGCATCGCTGATACTGAAATCATAGTCTTTGACCAGCACCTGCACGGTTTCCAGCAACGTTTCAAAACCTGCAACACCGATATGGGTTAAATTCCCTTCGTCATCGAAGAACGGCTGGCTACCGTTGCCGTCGGAGCTGAGGGTGACGCGTGCCAGCGGAATACCCGCCTGAACGGCGCGGGCAATACCTTCGGCAGGGGCGACCGGTTCGTCAATGCTGCTGGTGATATCGATGGTGCCGCCTTTGCGCGCGAACTCCAGCGCCTGCTCAAACAACGGTACGTTGCGGTTAACGTGGGTCGGCAGCAGCTTGCTGATCGGCACATCGCAGTTTTCCAGCAGGTCATAGATAGGCTGTAACGCCTTTTTACTGTCGCCCATGTGGAACACGGTGACGCCAGGTTTACTGCCGAGCAAACCGCCAACGCGGGATTCTGCCGCCATATTAGCCAGGTGATAAACGTCCGGTGCGGCAGAACGGTGATCAGAGATGGCGCATTTCACGCCAATCACACGATCGATAATCGCCACGTCTTTTTCCACGGAACCCGTAATAGTGCGGGAAGGGACATGATAAGCGCCGGTCAGCATCCAGGCGCTGATGCCTTCTTCATTGAGCGCACGGGTCTTGGCGAGCAGGGATTCCGGGTGGCGAGAGATAGAGTCGGTGCCCAGCAGACCAACTACTGACGTGACGCCCGCTTCCGTCAGGCGACTTAGCGCCACTTCCGGCGTGCGCGTCGTGGGACCTGCTTCGCCGCCACCGCCAATCAAATGGACGTGTTGATCAATAAAACCTGGGCAGAGGATCTGCCCACTGAGATCGACAACCGTGCAGTTCGGTACAATGTCAGAAGGGATATTGCTGGCAACGGCGATAATTTTGCCGTTAGCGACGAGGACATCGCAAATTCCCCGATCTTCCGGCGCATACAAATGCGCTCCCTGCAGCAGGGTAAAACCGGCTGCGGTATAATCAATCATGGTAACTCCTTGTTAAACAATAAGCTGCATAACCCAGATCGACAGCAATGCGTTAATCACGCAGACCGTAATGATATGCGGGTAATATTTGGCATTCACTTCGGCTGTCCCCAGGCAGCGACCGACATTTTGCACCGGGTTGCCCATTAAATACATCGCGGGCAGTAAAACGGTGACATCGTGACCGGTTAATGCGCCAGCGGTTGTCAGACTGGCGGCAACACCGACTGCGCCACCCATACTCATTAATGCGGCTAAAAGGACGGTTGCCGCTTCACCGGGTAATCCCCACAGCGCCATTACGGGTTCACAGATATGCCCCACCCAGTCGAGCAGGCCGGTAATTTTCAGCGCCTGAATGATGACAAACGCCATCACCACGTTTGGCAGCAGGTTGGTCGTGGCGATAGTAAAGCCACGGCGCGCGCCATCGATAAACATATCCATGACGTTTTTGCGGACCTGAGTTGTCATGCTTGCGCTCCTTGCGTTGGGTTGCGACGTTCTTCGAAGTTAAGCCAGACGCGCAAAATGTTGGCTCCGACAAATTTAAACACCAGGATGACGGCTAAAGGTACGATTACGGACGTGCCCAGAAAGGCAAACACCGCGACGCCGGAAGAGAAGTAGTTGGTGATGATGGCGCTACCGCTGGTTTGATATGCGGCGAAAATCACTTTATCGCGTTCGGTAATTTCACCTTCCTGCGCCAGCTCTTTGGTCATACCGGCGGCGGCATCCGTGTTTTGCAGGTTAGCGATCAGCGCCAGCGAGCAGATCCCTGGAATGCCCAACAACGGTTTTAGCACAGGTGTCATTAACTGCTGCGCGGCGCGTAATCCACCAAGACCATCGGTAATTGAAATAATCCCCAGAGAGAGAATGACTGACGGTGCCAGCTCCAGCGCAAAGAGAAAGCCATCTTTAGCCCCCGCACCACCCGCGCCGCGAAATGAGGTGGTGGCTCCGTTCGCACCAGGCAGTTGCCCAAACGATCCGTTCAGAACGGAAAAATCAAAAACGCGCCACCAGCTGTCTGTCCCGGAAAAAACACCGGAAAAAAAGATTATGGTGAGAAAAAAAGCCAGATACCCTTTAATGCCCACTTTTTCTGTCGCCAGCTCCCCGGCTACAGCATCCCCTTGTTGTGTCATAACAATCCCCATTGTTTTTTTGTGTTTGTGTGTTGCTTGAGCCAGGAAAATTCCTGGAGCTGAAAAACCTTATCAGCCATGTGGGTATGGGGAAAATGCAAGTATGTTTCTGGCTATGCGTTTTTTGCATAGGGGAAACATTACGCTGTGTGGAAAAGGTTCTGCGCAGGATTGAGTTGCAGAAAATTCATAAACCCAGTGACAATGACATTAGTAAATAAAAACAGAAAATCCAGGGACGAAAACGAGATGGCAAAGCACAACGAAAAAGAGCTGGCGGATACGAGCAAGTTTTTAAGTTTTGTCCTCCGACACAAACCGGAGGCGATTGGTATCGTACTGGACCGTGAAGGATGGGCGGATATCGATAAGCTCATACTTTGTGCCCAAAAAGCGGGCAAGCGATTAACCCGTGCATTGCTGGATACCGTGGTCGCCACCAGCGATAAAAAGCGTTTTAGTTATTCCAGTGATGGTAGGTGCATCCGCGCGGTTCAGGGGCATTCGACCTCGCAGGTCGCTATTTCCTTTGCCGAAAAAACACCGCCACAGTTTCTCTACCACGGTACGGCAAGCCGTTTCCTTGACGAGATAAAAAAACAGGGGCTGATTGCAGGGGATCGTCATTACGTGCATCTCTCTGCTGATGAAGCAACGGCACGCAAAGTGGGAGCAAGACACGGATCGCCGGTTATCTTAACCGTCAAAGCACAGGAGATGGCGAAACGAGGCATCCCTTTCTGGCAAGCGGAAAACGGGGTCTGGCTGACATCAACGGTTGCTGTTGAGTTTCTTGAGTGGTCGTTTATGCCGACTGGGGTACAAAAACAATAAATTCAATATATTGCAGGGGCTATATAGGCCTGATAAGCGCAGCACATCCGGCAATGTAGCGTTTGTTATCAGTCTGAAAGGATACCCTCGTAAAAGGGTATCCTTTAATAACAACTGCTGAAATTAAAGTGATTTACGGCAGGCGGTCAGTTGGGGGCTGGAATCAGCGTCGCTTCCGGTCATACCGGTTAGCATCTGCACATAGTAGTGCCGACTGTAATCATCAGGTTCACTTGTCCAGTAAGCTCCCGGTGTAAATTGCGAATTACTGGAAAACGCTCCAACGTTCCCCCATTCACCATACAGCGATCCCTGCGTGCGTTTGTTTTCGCCAGACGTCAAATGTGTGATGCCAGGAAGATTATATCCATCATTTTTAGCATGACAGAGCGCATTGGCAGCTAGCCAGATATTGGTATGATTTCCATTATTCACCCACCAGCCTTTCAGCTTAATTAAGGTCTGGTAGGTTGTACCTCCTTGTCGGGGAACAGCGCTTATTGTGACTGACGTTTGATCGCCGATATTTGCGAAAGAAACCTTACCTGAAGCATCGACAGACACCCAACTCTGTGAACTTGAAAACATATAATCATCAACGGTTTTACCCGCTTCAAAGTTATCATTGTTGAGTGTGTAATACGCCCCTGCAAAGCCTTCGCTCGGGAATTTAGCCGTGGAGAAGGTATGGTTGTTTGCAGTGACATGACCGGACATTTCTTTTATCGATTGGATGAGATTCAGCGATATGCTTAAGTTTGCCTGATGAACCCCGTTCAGCATGGGAATGAGTGTCGCTGTTCCCTCTTTTCCGCCAGTGACAGTCACGGTGTACTCGCCATAATTTCTTTGGCTGTAATCAATATCGCTCAACTTGAGAAAGTTCACGAAGGGGCCTGACTGGACAAATTCCAGATGATCAGACGTCACTATCGGGTTACCGTACTTGTCTTGCAATGTTAGCGTAAGTTTTGCGCTCTGCTGGTAGTCAGCCTTCAGAGTGTCAACATCGGATTTCAAAATTGACTTACTTTCATCGGCCGTGCCGGCAACCAATGTAATGGTTGCGGATTGGTTGGCTGTACCAGGAACTTGCACATTGACTGTTAAGGTTTCTGCCAATGTACTGGTTATTGTCGCCGTGACTTGCCCGGACTGATCGGTACGCGTAGTTGGAATATTAACTACCGGGCTGCCTTTGGTGTCTAAGCCATGACTAACATCGACACCTTCAACCGGGAATCCGTAATCATCTTCTACTCGTGAAGTGATGGTGCTGCTATCGATGCCGTCGGCGGTGATGGTGTCAGGAGAAGCCACGACGCTCACAACATGTGCCGTTTTAGCATCTGCCTTAACCGCAACCGTTACCTGGCTCTGAACGGGAACATCTTTGCCCATTATGGCCGTAACGGTATAGACATTCACTTTGTCACTGGTCAGCGTCACTTTGGCCTGACCTGACTGGTCAGTAAGGACTTCCCCTGTATTGCTTAGCGTTGCACCTTCAGGCGTTACGCTAAAGGTGATAATTTGCCCTGGCATCAATTCACCCCGCGCATTTCTCGCCGTTGTGGTAAGCGTAATACCCTCACTATTATGGACCGTGGTTTCTGGTTTCGATGATGTTAACTCGAGTTTGCCATTTGCCACATTCACGTCAACCTTACTACTACTGTTATTGTCCAGCGTTGCCGTCACCTGATAAACCCCAGGTTGGGTGCTGAGAAGGTTAACGTACGCATAACCGTTATTATCGGTGTAAGCCGTATCGCCTATCGTAATGTTAGTTGTTGGCTGCGCACTTAATCTGACGCGTTGACCCGCGATTACATTGTTAAACGCGTCCTGGACGAGTATCCGTAGCGTGATGTTTTCGCCCACCGTTATCGTTTTTTCGGCTCCGGTTATACTTATTACCTTCGCCGAACTTTCATCCGGCAGCACTGATAAACTAAACGTTTTATTATCGGAAGCTTGCGCTTTCCGGCTCACCACGACGTTATGTTGTCCGGCAATATTGCTGGTCATTGTTACCGTCGCCTGACCCAGCGTATTGGTGGTGACTTCTGTTTCGCTTAGAGTGACATCGTTACTCTGGAAAGTGACCAACTGGTCTTTAAGCGGATTTTGGTAAGCGTCCAGGATCGTTGCCGTCAGGGTACTCCCCGTACTGTTACCCGCAACAATGGAATTTAATGAGGCAGTCAGCGGCTGGAGCTGCGCACTGTTTGTATCCCCAATAAAAGTGACTTGCTGATAAGCAACGGTATTATTTCTGGTCAGCGTCGCCGTAACTGTAAACTCACCCGCTTTTGTGCCTCGCAATGTGACCACGGCATCACCGTTTGCATCGGTGCGGGCGGTTTCACTACTTAGCGTGAAGTTCCCGGTCATGGAGGCTGGCAAGGTAAATTTCACATCCTCATCCGGCAACGGGTGTCCATAAACATCTTTCACACTGGCAGTCAGGGTAACGATATTTGTATTGTTAGCGATCGCACTGCCCGACCCGGCATTCAAGGTCATTACCGATTGTTCCCTGTTTGGGACCACGGTGATCGTGACCGACTGGTGAATATTTTTATCCGCCTCAAGCGAGGCATCGACGGAATAGCTACCAGCTTTTGAACTGGTCAGGTGCACTCGCACAATACCGGACTGGTCTGTTGTGGCGGACGTGTTGTCCAGTTGCGAGCCACCAGGTGCCACAAAATTCACTTTCATATCTTTTAACGGGTTGTTATGAAAGTCTGTGACGGTGGCGGTCAGAGTACTGCCCTGGCTGTTGCCAGCAATAATGGTATCTGGATCGGCAACCAGTTGTTTGAATTTTGGCGTACTCGAATCGCTAACAAATTTCGCAATTATCCGTTGTGAGAAACCATTTGGCAGCGTGGCGCTAATCGTATTTTCTTCCGCAACCTGACTTACCATGTTGATTGTGGCAACACCATATGCATCCGTATTTTGCTGCGGCGGTTCGACAAATTCCGCGCTTCCTTTTTCATTCTTAAAGGTGACCTGATGATTTGTCAGGGGATTATCACTCTCATCAGTGACGTTGATAGTGAGGGTATTAAATGTCTTTTTATCGGCGTAAACGTCATTATTTGTCGCTGATAATGTGGCGACGCGAGCCTTATTCTGGTTTGCCTCAATGTTATAAATATGTGATTGCAGTGGAGCATTCCAGTTGTGGAGGCTAAGTTGTGCCCTTAGTGCAGTCCCTTGCTTATGGGCCGGATAATTCGCGGTATAAACGCCCGGCTGCTCTTCGTGCCAGACAATCGTGGTGCCAGGTTTGCTGTTTTCGACAGTAACGGCTTTTACCAATTCCTCTTTTTGATATGCAACCGGTTGATTACTTTCGTCTTTCAGTTCCACCCTAACCTTGATGTCGTCTCCGGCATAATACGATACGTTATCAATTGTTATTGATGAATGGTCGCGGGATGAGACAACAGGGACGATATTAACGACGATGGATTCTTTTACCGCACTCTCACCGTTAATTTGCGGCGTCAGTGTTACTGAACCTGATGTCGTTCCGGCGGTCAGTATCTGTGTGTAACTACCATCACCGTTATCTGTCCAGTCAGACAGGGTGATATCCTGAACGCCTTCACTGCGGGTTTGCAGCGCCAGCCCCGGCACCGGAGTTCCGTCGGAATCGTGCGCAGTAACGGTCAATGTGGTCGTCGATTTTTTATCTGCAGCCACGGTTAGCGGATTGACGGATAACAGAGAATCTTTCTGGCTTAATGTCGGAGCCTGAATAACTACCATGCTTTGTTCATGCCGTGACAGGTTACCTTTTACATCCTCGGCGGTAACGTCTATCGACCATGTATTATCGGTTTCTGGGGTGTTAGTGAAGCGGTAACCTGGCAGCGTGACCGTGATATCTTTTCCAGACGTGCTGACTTTACCTCCGGCAGCTTCCAGCGCAGCGGCTTCGATGTTATAGCCTTTAAGGGCATATTTGGTCTGTAGCGAGGAAACCAGCGGTTTTATTTCTCCAGACTTCCCTTTCACCGGATCCAGCAGACTCAGGCGAATCAGCTCTTTCTTGCGATATTCCAGAACGATGTTGTTGTTGCGATCAATCAGGTCATAACGGCTACCGGCCAGACTGCGCCGTCCGGCCACTTCGTCCGGGTTAAGCTGTTTCTGCATTGAACTGCTGGGTTGCCAGGTCAGATCAACGGCAAAACGTGTGTCATTTTCACCTTGCTTCCCCTGACGCTGTTCCGCACTGAGAGTCAGAAGCGGGAAGGGGGTATAGTTGAGGCCCGCGGTAATAGCATGGGGATTACTTTGGCGATCGTTCTTGTCAAACAGCGCCACTTCATCGCCATAGTATTGTTCATAGACCAGTTTTCCCCCCAGTTGTGGCCAGGCAGGTAACCAGCCTTCCGCGCGTAAATCCCAACCGTTGGCCGGGCGGGCTTCGAAGTCATAATCCAATTCTGGTGCGCTACGCCAGCCGGTCAGGCCAATATAAGCGTTGCTGCTCAACTTCAGATAATCACGCCAGTATTCTGCGCCAAGCCCCGCGCGGGAGTGATAGCGGCTCAGGTCGTGGTCAAAAAACAGGTTGATGCCTGACATCCAGCTGGAGGTGAAATGACGCCAGCCCAAACCGGTGTTGATCTGGGTACGATCGTCTGTTCGGTGAAGGGTATGCTGGCTGAAGAGCAGATAATCGGGTGTGTCATACCACGGATGCAGGAAGTCGAATTGCGAATTTTTCAGGCTAAAATCTTCATCCACACCCAGAGAGATTCTCGCAGTACCAAAGTTATTTAACCAATCAGTCATCGCGCCTGAGGCTTCTGAAGACGCCCAACCACGCGCCATGCCGCTGGCCTGCTCACTATTCATATCTTGTGAAAGCAGAGTGCCAACTCGCTGCGAGGTGCTGGCTATTTGATTCTCCAGCGTGTTTTCGCCATTCGCAGGCGGTACGGCATTTTGTTGCTCATGGCTTTTCTGCGAGGTTGTTGCCGGAACATCCAGTTCTTCACCCTGGCGCACGTTATCAAAGCCGCGAGCAAAAGTACGGAACTGATTAAGACGACGAAGCTCCTCCAGTGAAATACCGAAGCGATCAGCAACGCTTTGCGCTGATTCCAGCGCACCAAGCCTGTAAGGCACAGTATTATTTTCTATTAGAGGGGGGGCAGATGAAACTGTCGTCTGAGGTTTAGCATGTACCACATTTTGTGCCGTCGCCATGACGGGGAAAAAAATTTGTGTAAATAAACAAACTCCGGCGGTCAGGCGGCGTATTTTGTCACCCAGACCACATAAAGAGTTTTGATCATTATTTTTTATTTGATGCGCATTTGTCGAAGCCATAGTGACCTTCCGTGAAAAAACAGAATTAAACTTGTTTTTTCTAGCACGGAGATATAATGCGATCCTGACTATAATATGACCAGAAATAATGAATTAGCCGTGGAATTGCTAAACCAGGAATAATACCGGCGGTGGCTGAGTACCTCCAAAGAAAAAGGATGTTTTAATTATTTTACGTGATGTACTGAAAAGTTAAATTCGTTAAATTACTTAAGAATAATTCGTATGCAATTTGAATATTTGCATCCCGCAGATTAATGCTGCGATAAATAGCGCCGCTGCGCCGCAGAGTGTGGCACTGGCGAGCGCCGACGTTCCGTTGCCGAGCATACTGGTCAGCGCCGGGCCAAGAATTTGCCCGATACCATAAATGAGTGTCACAAAGCCCAAAAGGTTAAGATTTCCCGGCACGCTAAGCTGGCGGGCGATAGTCATAACCAGCGAGGTCGTTCCCATAAAGGTGCCGCCAAAACCAATACTGCTAATGATGAGTAATAAAGGAGAGCTGCTGGCGAGGGTTAACAGCACGCAGATCGCCTGCACCAGCAAATTCGCGGTCAGGCAAGGTAATGCTCCCCACCGTTTGGCTGCCCACAGCCAGCCAAAGCAACCTGGGACAATCGACAAGCCAACCAGTGTCCAGAGGTGAGCCGTCAACACAGGCTGGCCCGCGTCTTTCGCCATGAGCGGCAGGTAGGTGGCGACGATGATATAACCAAAACCCGCCAGACCATACAGAATCGCCAGTAACCACCAGCTCATGGGTTGTTGCGCGATTTTTGCCAATGGCGCTGGCGGGATAACGTGTTTATTCGACGGGATGAGCAGCGCCAGAGCAAGCAATATAATGGCAGAAAGTGCTCCGGCACCTTGCCACAACGTTTGTGAAGAGAGGGCAAAATGCAGGCCTGCCAGCACATATTCATTGCCCAGAGCAATCCCGACGCCAACACCAGAAAATAGCGCCGCAAGGACAAAGGGATGGCGGGTATGTTGCATGATGAGCGTTGAGCCGAAAATCAACATTCCGGCGCTGGCGACTCCCGCCAGAAAGCGAATGATGAAAACCAGAAGAAACGGCGGCAGCCACGCCATCGCGAGGATTAATAATCCGGTTGCGAGGGCGGAAGCTAACAGGAACGGGCGCAGGCGTGAGGGTAAATGAAACGCGCCGAATGAAAACAGCAGGCTCCCCGCCAGATACCCGGCATAGTTACCACTGGCGATCCATGAGAGTTCGCTAAATGAAAACTCGCCTTCCGCCAGCATGACTGGCAGCATCGGCGTATAGAGAAAGCGGCCTAAACCCATACCTAAGGTCAGAACCAGCATCCCGAATAACGCGGTGCTGAAAGAAAAACGTTCTACGGGATGCGATGTCGAATTCATGTTCTGCCTGGTTTGTATTATTTTGAGTTAACAAGTTAATAACAAAAAAGGAGAACCTGCCAGACTGTTATCGTGATTTTGTCGACGTAAAGCGATAAAAAAGATTCGGTTCGCCAACGATATAGATGTTGCCGCTATCATCCATCGCTATCCCTTCCGCCTGCTTGATGTTGTGTGAAAGGCCATACTTACCTTTGGTTAACGACATTTCGCTGATCACGTCACCTCTCACGGTCACTTCCTGCAGGGCGCGTGACTCATGTGACAACACCAGCAACGTATTTTTCTGTGGGTTAAATTCCGCGCCAGAAACATCGTCTAAAGTAAACTGACGCTGCAACGTTTTATCTTTGCTGATATGCAACTCATCGCTACGCAATAGCCCGGTTACTTTGTAGACCTCTATCGGATTTTTCTCTTTAAAAAACCAGAAGGTATGGTCCTGAGAGGAGTAAGCCAGCCCTTCAAAGCCACAGTTAGTAGGCGTTTCCTGCAATGGGATTTTAATTTTTTTGAGGATGCTTACTTCCGAGTTAGCGTTAAGTGAAATCACATAAATGGCGTAGTCACGTTCATCACTGATGACAAATTTATTATCACCAATGTATTCAATCGTCTCGAGATCCTTAACAAAATCGAGCGGAATGGTGCGGATCAAGTCGCCCTCGGTCGTCATTTCAACGATGGTTGCAGGTTTGTTGATAGTGCTAAATAAGGTATTGCTCTGCGCTGACCAGGTCAGTGAGGAGATATTTTTAGTTACTCCTGTAATCTCTTTACCATCGATAGTGGCCTGATAATTCTGAAACCCTGCGACATGCTGGCTTTTACGGACGCAGGATTGCACAAAAAACAGGCTTGCCGCCACGATGGCGCAAAGAAAAACGATAAAGGTGATGCGCTTTTTCAACTTATTGCTCCTTATTATTGCTTTTTTCTCGTCAAATTCAGTGCGACAGATAAGGAGTATACGGATGAAGCTTAATGAATTCTTAACGCGGGCGATGAAATAGTAAACGCCGCAGGGGGGCGGCGGTTGTCTCTGGATGGCAGAACATTTTCAGCTTACATCGACTGATAAATGCGCCTCATCCATGAATGATAGATGAGGCGGTTAACGTTTAAATGTTAATCTATATCGTCTGCCATACCCACTCTGTTTGGGTTATTATTGAACTATTCTTCAACTATATATGTTGGCTGATAAGACGTTAAACCCGGAATGGAAAATCTTATATTTACAACTTCTTTTAAACGGGCTTGATTAAAACTGTTACTGTCCTGTTGCTCGGTACTGTTCTTGGCTTGTTTATCGGTACTGTTCTTGGCTTGTTTATCGGTACTGTTATTGGCTTGTTTCTCGATACTGTTATTGGCTTGTTTCTCGGTACTGTCATTGGCTTGTTGCACCGTACTGTCAATAGATTGTTTCTCGGTACTGTCATTGACTTGTTTATCGGTACTGTCAATGGATTGTTTATCGGTACTATTATTGGCTTGTTTCGCGATATTATCATTGTTCAGACATGCTCCCTCAAGAGAGACATTTTTCGCTCTGACATTGTAAAAACAGACATTTTTAAAAATCGCATCTATAAATATCGTATTGTCAAACCATGCATAGTCAAATAGGATATCCGAACAATTTGCACCAGTACAATTAGTATTGTAGAATTTTGCATTCGAAAAGTTTGCATTAGAGAGTTCACAATTTGTTAAATTAGCGTTTGAAAAGTTGGTATACATGCAGATAATACCAGTAAGATTATATTCTGAAAGATCTTTTCCCGATAGATCGGAATAATTTAGTATTGCGCCAGTAAGAATTACTTTAGGTGTTCCCGGTATTTGAGGTGTTCCAGGTATTTTAGGCGTTACAGGTATTTTATGTGTTCCAGGTATTTCAGGTATTTTAGCAGTTTCAGATGTTGCAGGTGTTGCAGGTGTTGCAGGTGTTGCAGGTGTTGCAGGTGTTGCAGGTGTTGCAGGT
>ERZ827168.423-NODE-423-length-71957-cov-9.645698_pt1 | contig 71957 bp, 70 predicted proteins | sample MGYA00519868_ERZ827168 | MGnify/ENA primary metagenome ERZ827168 (study PRJEB31778, sample SAMEA3449271) | human gut metagenome | biome: human gut; feature: human-associated habitat; material: faeces | place: United Kingdom | collected 2010/2012 ... | reverse complement strand
TTAAATGTTCAAAACACGTAAATCTTTTCCATACAGAGTTATCTAAATCTTCATGATATTTTAAAAGTAATTTCCAATACCTTTTTAATTTTTTGTAGTGTTGTTTATGTTTTTTCATAATCATAATTCTTGTTTTATTAAAAGCTCTAGAAACTAATTGAGTTAAATGAAATTTATCAATAACTATTTGAGCATTTGGAAACATTTTTTTAATTAATGAAACATAAGGAGAATACATGTCAATAACAATAAATCTAACGTGACTTCTTGCTTTATAATTGTAGTAAAAAAAGTATCTAATAAGGTTATCTAGACGCCTGTCTTCAACAATATCAATAGTTTGTCCAGTAATACCATTACACATATGAAAACTCATAGACCCATCGGCAGTTTTAACAGATTTAAATTCATCAAATAATAAAACTTCTGGTAAATAATTTTTATATAATTTCTGAGTTTCATAATAAGAATCCATAACTCTTTCAACTGTGTTTGGTGAAACATCATTATCTTCAGCAATATCTTTTTCAGAACGTTTTTTAGTTAGGTCAACAGCAATTTTTTTCTTAATATCATTAGAAATATTACAACCATAATTGGCAATTGTAGTAGATAAAGTGAATGCTTTATTGCAGTGCTTACAAAGATATCTTTGTTTATGTAGTCTAAGAATTGTTTTGTATCCAGATACTTTTGGTATTTTTATATTGGAAATAATGAAACCGTGTTTTTCGAATTTATCATCAAATAAAACACCACATTTAGGACAAAATTTAGGTTTATAGGATAAATAACCTTCGAAAATTTTATAAGTGATTCCTTTGATTTTTTCCTTATAATAACAATTTTCCTTAAAAAACACATTCTTATCTTTAAGTTCTAGCATTTCTGTAATATAATTTTGATTAGACATATAAATACCTTCTTTCAATTTTGTTTGAGCACTTATATTGTATCAAGGTTTAAGTTTATATGTCTTTTATTATGAAAAAAAGTGCATATAGAGTTAAACACTCTACACACACTAAAAATTATATATCCTTTATTTTTGTTTTATGGTATAATACTAATAGAAATGTAGGTGTTAAAATGAAATTTCAAGAAATAACTGAAAAAGAATACAGAAAATTTTGGGAAAATCACCCATTAAAAACATTTTTATCTGCTCCTGAAATATCGAAATTAAGAGAAAAATCAGGATGGATTACCTATTTTGTAGGAGTAAAAAAAGAAAAAAATATTGTAGCAGCAACAATGTTACTTGCACATAAAAGACATTTTGGAAAATATGAATTTTATTCTCCAAGAGGATATTTACTAGATTTTAAAGATGAAGAACTAGTAGACTTCTTTACAAAAGAATTAAAAAAATACATTAAAGATAAAAAAGGTTATGTATTAAGAATTGATCCTTATGTAATAAAACAACAAAGAGATATAGATGGAAATATAGTTGATGGTGGAGAAGATAATACTTCAGTAATTAAACAACTTGAAAGCTTAGGTTTTAAAAGAGTTAAAGAAGAAAATATGGAACAAGTAGGTTGGATGTTTTCTCTAGACTTAGAAGGTAAAACAGAGGCACAAATATTAAAAGAAATGAAACCTAATACTAGAAATACAATTAGAAAAGCAGAGAAGTTTGGAATAACTGTAAATGAAATTTCTTATGATGAGTTAGATAGATTTGAAAATATTATGATAGAAACTGGAGAAAGAAAAGGATTTAGTGTAAGAAAACTATCTTATTTTCAAGAAATGTATAAATTATTTCATGATAATAATGAAGTAAAATATTTTATAACAGAGCTTGACTTAAAAGCATATATTAAAAGACTAGAAAAAGAAAAAGCAGAAAAAGAAGAAAAGTTAAATGCTCTTAGTGATGCAAAATATAACGATGGTCAAAAGAAAAATCTTAATAATGAAATAACATCAATTGATAAGAGAATAAAAGAGTCAAATGAAATTATAAAAGAAAGTGGAAAAGATGTAATTACATTATCTGGTTCAATGTTTATGTTAATAGAACCAGAAATAATATATTTATCAAGTGGAAATTATGAAGAATACATGAAGTTTAATTCACAATACTTGATACAATGGGAATTAATTAAGTATGGAATTGAAAATGGATTTAAAAAACATAATTTTTATGGAATACCAGCAAATATTAATGAACATCCAAAAGATTATGGTATTTATGAATTTAAAAGAGGATTTAATGGATATGTAGAAGAACTAATTGGAGAGTATTCATTACCAATAACATGGCATTACAGCTTATTTAAACTTATTCATAAAATAAAAAAGTAAAGGAGTATTATTATGCACAAAACATATAAAACAGTAGGAACTTGTTCTAAAGAAATAAACTTTGATATAGAAGATAATAAAATACATAATGTATCATTTGTAGGAGGATGTAATGGCAATTTAAAGGCAGTAAGTTCTCTAGTTGAAGGACAAGATATTGATACAGTAATAAAACGATTAAAAGGGATAACATGTAATAGTAAACAAACATCTTGTGGAGACCAATTAGCAACAGCATTACAAGAAGTAAAAAATGAATTACAATAATAAAAAAAGAGATCATAACTACTTAATAATTTTAGGCTATTCACTAATACTAATATTATTAATAATCTCTAATCAAACAATATTTGGTTCTAAAATAGACTGGTTAGCACAACACGTAGCTTTTCCAGATTATTTTAGAAATCTTTTTTATAAGACACATGACTTGTTACCAAGTTTTGCTTTTTCACTAGGAGCAGGACAAAATATTTATAATTTTTCGTATTATGGGTTGTATAATCCCTTAATACTAATATCATATTTATTTCCATTTATAAAAATGAGTACATATATAACTTTTATGAATGTATTTATTTATATAATATTTGGTTTTCTTACTTATTATTTTTTTAAAAGAAGAACATCGAAGAAATTTTCTTTAATAACAACAATTTTAATTATAAGTGCTGCCCCAATCTTATTTCATTTCCATAGGCATTTTATGTTTGTAGATTATTTACCATTTTTAATACTTGGAATGATTGGGGTAGATAAATATATAGAAGATAATAAAATGAGTCTAATCGCCATAAGTTTATTATTTATAATAACCATAAGTTATTACTATAGTATTCCTTGTATTTTAGTATTATGTATATATGCAGTTTATAAATACTTAGAATATAATAAAAAAATAGATTTTACTAAAATGTTCAAAAAAGGAGTATTCTTTTTAATACCTGTAATAATCGGAATATTAAGTTCTTGTCTTTTACTTTTACCAACATATAATACAATCATATCTGGTAGAGAATCAAACGTAAAAGAAACAATAACATTACTTGAAAAAATAACTCCAATATTTAATGTAGAAGCACTATTATATAGTAACTACACTATGGGACTTACTGCACTTTCACTAATTGCAGTTGTATATGGAATATTATCAAAGAAAAAAGAACATAAATTTTTAAGTATTACATTAGCAATTATTCTTAATGTACCAATATTTATATATATACTAAATGGAAACTTATATTTTAGAAATAAAGTACTAATACCATTTATTCCATTGATAGGATTACTAATAATAAATTTCTTAGAAAAATTATTTCAAAAGAAAATTAAATTTAAACAAATGCTATTATTAAGTTTATTATTAATATATTTAACTATTATTCAAACAACAAAGAACGCATCTATTGGATTTAGCTTAATATTAACATTAGATATTTTAATTGTACTTTCAGTAATTTATTTATATCAAAATAAAAAGGTATCAGAAAAAATACTAATTATATTTATTTTAGTTCCATCAGTTTTAAATGTTTTAGTTGCTAACTACAATGATGAATATGTAGATGAAAACTTAATATCTGAAGTAGAAGATATTAAAATAAGTAAAGAGATTGGTAAAGTATTAAAGAAAGAAAAAGATATAGTAAGATCAAATAACTTAGATAATACGGTTTATAACTTAAATAGAATTTATTCTGTAGGATTTAATCAAAATTCAGTATATTCTTCAGTTTCAAATAAAGATTATCAAAAGTTTTATCAAAAAGTATTTAGAGAAGCTCTTCCATATAGAAATAAATTAATGTTACCACAAAATAATGATATTTTATTTCAAACATTTATGGGAGTAAAATATATTTATACTAAAGGAAAAGTACCTATTGGATATACAAAAGTAAGTGAAAATATCTATAAAAATGATAATGTAATGCCAGTATTATATGGAACATCTAATATAATATCTGATTCTGACTTTAAGAATTTAGAATATCCAAATAATATATCTGCATTATTATCAGGAGCAGTCGTTAAAAATGAGAAATCAAATATAAGCACAGATATCACAATAAAACCATATGATTTAGATTATGAATTAGTAAAAACTAAAAATATCAATATAGAAACTAAAGATGATAAAACTATAATTAAATCAAAAGATAATGGAAAAATAAAATTAAAAGTAAACAATTTAAAAAAAGATGATATCTTAATAATAAATATTAAACTATTAAATAAACAAGAATGTTTTAAAGGAAAAACTGATCAAAGAATTACAATTAATGGTATAAGTAATGTATTAACTTGTAAGAATTCATTCTATCAAAATAATAATAAAACTTTCCATTATGTTTTATCAGATAATAATGGTATAGATGAATTAGAAATGATATTTAATAAAGGTATCTATAAAATAGGTGAATTTGAAACATATAAATTAAATTATAAAGATTTAAGTAAAATAAAAGATAAACAAAGTACATTTATACCAGATACTAATGATATAGGAAATACTATTTCTGGAAGTATTGATATGCAAAGTGATGGATATTTTGTAACAAGTATTCCATATGATGATGGTTTCAGTGTTGAAGTTGATAATAAACCAGTTGATGCAATAAAATTAAATAAAGCATTTTTAGGATTTAAACTAGATAAAGGAAAACATAATATTAAGATTACTTATCAAGCACCTTTACAAAAAGAAGGATTAATTATTTCAATAGTTGGATTACTTGGAATATTAGTTTTAATAATACATGATATTAAAATAGATAAGAAAAATAAGATAGAAAAGTAGAAAATTCTATCTTTTTCTATTGACTAAAAACATATACTATAATAATATGAATGTATGAACAATTATTCATATAAAGGAGTTAATATGAAACAACATAGTAAGGAATTATTATTTGGTTTAAGTGAATTTTATAAAATATTTGGGGACACTACAAGACTTAGAATATTAGATTTACTTTTAAATAAACCATTATGTGTAAATGAAATAAGTGAAAAATTAGATGTTTCACAGTCAGCAGTTTCACATCAATTAAAAATGTTAAGATTATCAAATTTAGTAGCAACAGATAAGATTGGGAAAAACGTTTATTATAAGATATCAGATGATCATATAAAAGTAATTTTAAAATATGGACTAGAACATATTTCGGAGGTAATGCAATGAAAAAATATATTAATGAAGATTTAGTAAAAATAATTATTAGTTTTATTTTATTTATAATTTCATTTTTTGTTGGTAATGAAACTATAAAATTAATACTTATTGTAGTAGGGTACATAATTGTTGCTTATGAAATGTACATAGAAGCATTTAATGATTTTAAAGATGGAGAAATATTTAATGAAGAACTTTTGATGATACTTGCAACTCTTGGAGCATTTTATATTCATTCATTTGAGGAAGCATTGATGGTAATTTTATTGTTTCAATTAGGTGAATATTTAGAAGATTTAGCTGTTAATAAGAGTAAAGCATCAATTACTAAGTTAATGGATTTAAGAGTAGACACAGTAAATATTGAAGACAAGGGCAAAGTGAAATTAGAAGAAGCAAAAGTAGGAGATATATTTATTGTAAAAGCTGGAGAAAAAGTTCCATTAGATGGAGTAGTAGTTGATGGTGAGACATATATAGATACTTCTTCTTTAACAGGTGAATCAGTACCTAGAAAAGTTGTAAAAGATGAAAAGATACTTAGTGGTTGTATTAATAAAGAATCATTAATAAAAGTACAAGCAACTACAACATCAAAAGATTCAACTGTTCAAAAAATAATTAATTTAATAGAAAATTCAAATGAAAAAAAATCAGAAACAGAAACGTTCATAAGAAAGTTTGCAAAAATATATACACCAATAATAGTAGTGTCAGCATTTCTTTTAGTATTAATACCAACACTTATGGGATATAACTTTAATGATTGGTTATATAGAGCCTTAGTATTTTTAGTAACTTCTTGTCCTTGTGCTTTAGTTATTTCTGTTCCACTTGGTTTTTATTCAGGAATAGGAAAAGCATCAAAAGAAGGTATATTAATAAAAGGTTCAAGTGAGTTAGAAAAACTATTAAATATCGATTACTTATTATTAGATAAAACAGGTACTATTACTGAGGGAGTATTTGAAGTAACAGAAATAAACACTGAAATGGATAAAGATAAGTTTCTAAATATTGTTGCTAGTGTAGAAGAAAACTCAAATCATCCAATCGCAACTGCAATAAAAAACAAGAATAAAGAAAAATTACTAGAAGTAAAGAATCATAAAGAGATAACTGGTAAAGGTTTATCATGTACAATCAATAATAAAAAAATATTAGTTGGTAATGACAAATTATTAAATGAAAATAATATTTCTTTTGATAAAGTTAATAAGGCAGGTACTGTTGTATATTTATCAATTAATAATGAATATAAAGGATATTTACTTGTTTCAGATAAAATAAAAGAAACTAGTAAGAGTCTAAGTGAAGTAAAAGAAGTTATAAAACAAGAAATAATAATTTTATCAGGAGATAGCAAAAATATAGTTGAAAGTGTCTCTAAAGAAGTAGGTGCTGATAAATATTATGGTGAATTATTACCAGAAGATAAAGTAGAGTATGTAGAAAAATATAAAAAACAAGGAAAAGTAATGTTTGTTGGTGATGGTATAAATGATGCTCCTGTAATTAAAATGTCAGATGTTGGTGTATCAATGGGTGGTATTGGAAGCGATGCGGCAATAGAAGCAAGTGATATTGTATTAATGAGAGATGATTTAAGTAAAATAAAAACAGCGGTTAACATTGCAAAAGTAACTGATAGAAAAGTAAAAGAAAGTATAATATTTGCTTTAGTCGTAAAAGCAATTGTCCTACTATTAGGAGTATTTGGATTAAGTACAATTATTCTTGCAGTATTTGCAGATGTAGGTGTAACATTATTAGTAATATTAAATGTAATAACAATATTTTATAAAAAGATAAAGTAAAAAAAGGGCATTTATTTAGATAAAAAGTGCTCTTTTTATTAAAAATTTAAAAAATTTGCAAAAAAAATAAAAAAATTAAGAAAAAGTGTTGACTTTATATAAAAATCTAGTATAATTAAAAATGTCTACTGAATTTAGTCGATACTTAGTTAACGGAAAGAACTGAGATTCGATTAAAAAATATGCGGATGTAGTTTAATGGTAGAACCTCAGCCTTCCAAGCTGACTACGTGGGTTCGATTCCCATCATCCGCTCCAGTGACGTTTCTGTTCGAACTTTTATAGTTTGAACTTGAGATACATATCAATCCGTTCGGGTTGATTTTTTTGTGTTTACAAAAGAATTAATAAGGAAAGGATGTGATTTTTATGATAAAGTTTACTACACAAGAGTTAGAAATGGAAAGTAATCTTAAACAACGTATTGAGTTTATTTGTGAGTTTTGCCATACTACACCAAAGATTATCAATGGTAGTATCAAACGAATAAACAATACTAACTTGAACTACCTAGAACCACATAAAATCATTATAAACAATACTACTTTTCTAGCATTTAACTATTCTACTGATATTTATGTAGGTAATTTAAGTAAAAAGATTAAATTAGTAGAACTTGAAGATTACATAAAGAATATGGCTTAAACACTAATGAGTTTTGCAAATGATATTGACTTTTTCTCTTTAAAACCTTATCATATAAAGCGAAAACAAGGGGAATTTACATACCAAATCTTTTTAATGGGGTTATGATTTGGAAGTACACAATTTAAAAACATAAGTTAAAGAGATAAAGGTAGTAGATGTATCTATGGGCTTTTATCTCTTATTTTTTTAGAAAGGATGTGGAATAATTATGAACGAAGAAAAGAAATTATGTGGACTATATTTGAGAGTAAGCACGGAAGATCAAGCACGTGAGGGTTTTAGTTTACCAGAGCAAAAAGAACGACTAGAACAATTTTGTAAGTTTAAAGATTATGAGATAGTAGATTATTACGAAGATGCTGGTATAAGTGCTAAAACAGGCAATTTAAGACCTGAATTTGAAAGACTTAAAGAAGATATTAAAAGTAAGAAAATCAACACCATAGTTGCTTTAAAACTAGATAGAATAACTAGAAGTATCTTTGACTGGGAAAAGTTAATGACATTTTTAGAAGAAAATGATGCTTACCTAGACTGTGCTAATGATGAAATAAATACTACTAATGCTAATGGTAAGATGATTTCAAGACTTTTAATGAGTGTTAGTCAAAATGAAATAGAAAGAACAAGTGAGAGAACAAAGATAGGTTTAGCAGGTGCGATTAAGCAAGGACATATTCCAAGTCAAGCACCACTAGGTTATAAACACGAAGATAAGAAGTTAGTAATTGACTACTCTACTAAAGATATTGTAAAAAGAATATTTAATCTATATTATGAGGGTAATTCTTATCAAACTATATCTAATTTACTAAATGAAGAAAAGGTATTAGGTAAGAACAACTGGCGAGATTCTTCTATCACTGCAATACTTGAAAACGAAATATATAAAGGTGATTTCGTTCATGGTAAAAGAACAAAGCATCCTACTTATTACTTTGATGTTGTAGAACCTATTGTATCTAAAGAATTATGGGAAGAATGCCAAGTGCAAAAGAAAAAGAACTCACGTAGTTATCAAAGAACTTTAACTTATCTATATTTACAGAAACTAACTTGTCCTAAATGTGGTCGCTTAATGGGAGGAAAAGCAACTAAAAAGAAAAATGGTAATGTTTATTATTACTACTATTGTACTGACTGCAAAGTTAATTTAAAAGAAAATGTTATAAATGAATATTTTGATAATTTCGTACAGGAGTTAGTAGAATATGATAGTGTTGTTAATCAATTCTTCCTACCAATGATTAAACAAAAATTTGATGAACCTAGAGAACAATTAGAAAAGGAACTTTCAAAACAAAATGATAAACTAGAACGTATTAGAAAAGCATATATTGAGGGTGCATTTGATTTAAAAGTTTATAATGAAGAAAAAAAATTGTTGAAGATGCTATCACAAAATTAAATGATGAACTAACTGATACCAATAGTTGTGAAGAACTTAACTTTACTCCACAAGATATACTTTTAAAACGAGATATTGATTATATTAACCGAGTTAAGTTAAAAGATGAATATAAGAAAAGAACTAAAACTTGGAAAGACTATACTAGAGAAGAAAAATCTGATTTAATTATGAGATATGTAGATGAGATAAAATTAAAACAAAGGAATAGTCTAATATACGTTGATGAAATACTATTTAGAGAAAGTATTTGCAAACCTTGTAATGAGTTATTTGATAAAGGTTATATTGATGTTAAAACCCCTGCTTTATTTGGTAATTTAGTTGGTGAACTCCGATTCAGTAATTATCTACCTGAAGAAGAAGTTGGTAAACACATAATGAGATTAAGGCAATACTATGATGTCGGTTATGAAGAAGCAACGTATTTTGTAGAAGATAGAGTTTTCTATTTTAACTTTATAAGAGATGACCGAGCAATAATAAGAGTATTCCCACTTGAAGATTATTGCAAGATAGACCCTGATATAAAAATGAAAGAGTATAAGTATGGAATTATCTATATTCGTGGTAAAGATGAATTTCAAATGCAAGATATAAATTCTGCATTTAACTATATACCTGATGAAACCAATGATAGTGTTATCTATATGAAAGAACCAATACCAATAGAAATAGGTGTTAAACCAGTAAATATGGAAACAATGAAAAATGATACTTCTAGTCAAGGGTAAATTTATTTACTCGTGAAACCCTTGACTAGAAATAATTAAATAAATAATGGAGCAAGTTTAAAACAAAAAAGTTTACTTTTCTTGTTTTAGACTTATCTATCATAAAAGATTTTTTGCTAACTTTTTAATGAAAAAAGTTATAACAAACGTGGCACGTTTTGTTGAACGAAGTTCAATGAAAGTGGCGATAGTTTGTTACCAAGACTTATGTAATTTTGTTTTATTGCGTTAGCTTTAAAACATTATGGAATAAGTCAAAAGGGTTCTAGGGAAGCCCTAGCCCACGAGGTAATTTTGATGGTACGTCAAAATACCTAGGGGGTTAAACATTTTGACAAAGCCAAAATAAGTTTAAAATAAGGAGTGTGATTTTATATATGGACTTTGAATATAAACGAGAATTTTATAATTTAAAATATGGTAAATGCCATCTAATTGATGAGAAAGAAAACTTGTATTTAATCTATGCTGATAATTGTTTTAATCACTATATCGTTTGTACCTATATTGAACCAAATTCTAATGCAATGATGAATCAAGAGTTCTTCCCTACTTTAGAAGATGCAAGAAAATATTTTAATGATAAATAAGGGGGTTGATAGTTTATGAGCGAATTGTCTTACTCATTACATTTAAGTAGTGATAAAAATAGAAAGCCATCATCAAAAAATATGGCAAAGAACAATACTTCTGGTTCTACCTCTCTATCTAATAATGCTATCCAAAATGCAAAGCAATTATCAAGAGTAGATAAACATAACTATCGTAAGTATGATAACAATAGCGAATTGATAGAAATAATCAAAGGTACTACTTCTCTTTATGAAGATGTTAAAAATCTCTATTTAGAAGAATTTGAAGAAGCAAGACTTGAATATAACAAAGAGCAAGAAAATAAAGGTAGAAATGATAGAAAGATTACTGATTACTTTAAAAAGATAAGTGATAATACTAAAAACGATCTTGCTTGTGAGATTATTATAGAACTTGGAGATAAAAAATACTGGGACACTAAAGATGATAAATTTAAACATAAAATGACTAATGTCTTTAAAGAACAACTTAATGATTTACAAGAGTTAGTTCCTGATTTTAAAATAGCAAGTGCAATTATTCATTATGATGAAACAAGTCCACATCTTCATGTTGTAGGTGTACCAATAAAATATAAAAGCAAAAATGGTATGTCTAAACAAGTTGGTAAAGGCGATGTTTTCACTAGAGATAGTTTACGTACTATTCAAGATAAAATGAGAACATTGTGTATTGCAAGTTTTAATAAAGAATATGGTCTTAATAATATCTTAAAGAAGAAAGAAAAAGGCAGAAATAAAGACATAAATGTTAAAGATATGACTAACTACCAAGCAATGAAAGAAGAACTTAATAAGAACAAAGAAGCATTAGAAATTGCGAGTAAAAAATCTAGTGAACTTGATAAAACTACAAATGATATTAAAGATACTATCAATAATCTAAAAAAAGCACCAATAGTTAAAAATACCTACACTATTTCAGAGAGTGATAGAAATAAGATTATAGACTATGTTGATAAAGTTCAGGATACTAACAAAGATTTTAAAAAGACTGAAATGTTATCAGTAACCTTAAATAATGTTGATACTGAATTACAAGAAAATAGAGAAAAGATTAAAATACTGACTGAAAATAATAAAGCATTAACTCTTAAAGTTGATACTTTATCTAAAAATATTGATAATAAAAACAAAGAGATTAAAGAGTTAAAAAATGATAATAAACACCTACAAGAAATGGTCGATTATTTCAAAAATCTATTTAGAAGATTAGTAAAATTCATTAAAAATAAGATGTTTGGTAAAGAAAAGGAACGAGAGGATTATTGGAAAGTATCTAAAGATATGTACGAACACGGAATATTTAGTGATGAAACTATTGAATCAATTAAAGATGATTATGTTTGGAATAAAGAAAATGATAAACATAAAGATAAAGGTCGAGATGACTTTGAATTATAGTTTTTAAGAGGATGTTTTATAAGTGATGAATTACTTTATAAGTAGTTCTCTTTTTTTGCTCTTAAACACTATTAAAATGCCTTAAAAAGTAGTATAATTAGATTATAAAAGTGATACACAAATAGTAAGTTGTCGCTAAGGTTGAATTTGGAAATTTGAACAAAAAATATAAACTTTGAGGTGGGCTATAAAATATGCTCATCTTTTATTATGTCAATTAAATATTGTATAATATAGATAGAGTTCTATATATTGCAAACTATTAAATAAAAAATGTAAGGAGGTAATTGTCATGAGAGAATTATTTGTAGAAAAAGTAATTGATACAACAGAAGATTTTTTAGACAATAACCAAAGAATAAAATTAAAAGGAATACTTACAGAAATATGCTTAAATTATCAAATTGAAATGATAGAACAAACTAAAAAGCAAGAAACACAAAAGAATAATACAGATATATTGAATAAATTCATATCATCTAAAGAAATTGAAGGTTGCTCAACTAGAACTTTAAATTACTATAAAGATAATATAACCAAAATGCTAGATACAATAAATCTTCCAATAGATGAAATTACTACTGAAATATTAAGAAACTACTTAGCTGATTATAAAAGTAATTCAAGTGCAGGTATGGTAACAATAGATAATATAAGAAGAACATTATCAAGTTTCTTTGCTTGGTTAGAAAATGAAGATTATATTGTTAAAAGTCCAGTTAGAAGAATCCATAAAGTAAAAGCAACTAAAAAAGTTAAAGAAACATTTACAGATGAGAATTTAGAAAAGCTAAGAGATACTTGTTCAAATGTAAGAGATTTAGCAATATTAGAACTATTAATATCAACTGGTATGAGAGTTGGAGAACTTACAAGATTAAATATAGCAGACATGAATTTTGGGGAAAGAAGTTGTATTGTTCTAGGAAAAGGAAATAGTGAAAGAGAAGTTTATTTTAGTGCAAAAAGTAAAATGTACATTAAGAAATATTTAGAGACAAGAACTGATAATAATGAAGCACTATTTGTATCACTTATAAAACCTTATAACAGATTAGGAATATCAGGAATTGAAATTGCTATTAGAAATTTAGGAAGAGAAGCAAATATAAATAAAGTACATCCACATAAATTTAGAAGAACAATGGCAACGATGGCTATTGATAAAGGTATGCCAGTTGAACAAGTACAAAAGTTATTAGGACATATAAAAATAGACACAACAATGGAATATGCTATGGTTAGCCAAAACAATGTAAAAAATTCGCATAGAAAATATATTACATAGACTTTAAAATAATTTGAATATTATATTTAGCAAACAAAGAAAATGTGTTTCGATTTTATTGATAAGTATTAGTTTTTATGCTATTATAATAATCATAGAAAATAATTGTTGAGGTGCAATATGTATAATAAAAAAGAAGTATTACAAAAAGTAGATATGTTATATAGTATGTGGAAGAAAGGTAGTCTTGGTGGCGAAGTTATGCCTGAAGATGCAAATCCACATTTAGGTAAATCTTCAGTAGAAAACTATCTTTATTTTACATTACCTATGGCATTGAACTATCAAAGAAACTCATATAAATTATGGGAAAGTGCATTAAATACATATAATGACAAAGAAACTAATTTTGTATTTAATCCTAAAATATGTATAAATAAAACTTTTGAAGAAGTGCAATATGCACTTGTAAAATATAAAATAGCATTACAAAAACAAAAGCAAACTGAAATATGGTTGTCTCTATGTAAAACATTTGTAGAATTATATGATGGAGATATTAGAAAATTATTTGACTCATTAGATAATGATGTTGATAAGATAAAAAACTTTATACAAAGAGAAAATAAAAAGAAATTCCCATATTTATCTGGAACAAAAATATGTAACTATTGGCTATATGTGATATATCAATATACAGACAGAAAATATAAAAATATTAATCAATTAACAGTTGCACCAGATACACATGTAATTCAAGCAACACATAGATTAGGATTAATAACTGATGAAGAATTAAATAAAAGTGATGTACAGCTGACAGTAGTTGATAGATGGAATGAATTATTTAAAGAAACTAAATATAAACCTATTGATATACATACTCCTTTATGGTTATGGAGTAGAAATGGTTTTAAGGAGGTCAAGTAAAATGAAGGTGTTATTTGCAACAACAAATCCAGCGAAAATAAAGAAATATGCAGAAAAACTAAAAGAGAAAAATATAGAAGTATTAACTATCAAAGATTTAGGAATAAATCTAAAACCAGAAGAAACAGGAAAAAATGCTATAGAAAATGCTTATATAAAAGCAAAAGCATATTACGATAAAACCAAAATTATAACTATAGGTATGGATAATAATCTATATATAGAAGAGTTGCCAGAAGAAAAACAACCAGGAACTCATGTAAGAAGAGTAAATGGAAAAGAACTAGATGATGATGAAATGATTGAATACTATTGCAACTTGGTTAAAGAATATGGTGGAAAACTAACAGCTAAATGGGTATATGGAATGGTAATATATGATGGAAAAGAGCCAAAAGAATATAGTTGGAGTAAGAGCCACTTCTATTTCGTAGATAAGCCTTGTGAAAAAAGAAATATAGGTTATCCATTAGACTCAATGTCAATTATGCCAGAATGTAATAAATACTTTGTTGATTTAACGGAAGAAGATAAGAATAGAAATAAAGAGAACTATAAAGAAGATGATGTCATTGATTTTATAGTAAATAATTGTAGTAAGTAGGAGTAATAAAAAATGCAATTAGAAGATTTAAAAGTAGAATATGACAAATTACAAATAAAATATGGAGCAAAAGAATTAACATCTATATATAATGGTGGATGTACTAATAATCCAGATATTTGCTTTGTTTTTATGAATCCAACAGGTAGAAATATTGCTTCAGATCCTAATTGGAAAGGTAGAAGATCTCCATGGATAGGAACTAAAAATATATGGAAACTATTTTATAGAATAGGACTACTTGATGAAGAAATATATGAGAATATTGTGGCAAAGAAACCTCAAGAATGGGATGAAAGATTCGCAGATTTAGTATATGAAAATGTAGAAAAGCATAAATATTTCATAACTAATTTAGGAAAGTGTACACAAGTAGATGCAAGAGTATTACCTAATTCTGTTTATACCCAATATTTAGATTTATTGTGTAAAGAAATAGAAATAATTAATCCAAAAATAATTATAACATTAGGAAATCAAGTTAGTTCTATTGTATTAAATCAAAATATATCTGTTTCACAATGCAGAAAGCAAAATTTTTTCAAGAACATTGCAGGAAAAGAATATAAAGTATATCCAGTTTATTATCCTATTGGAAATGGTATGATGAACATAGAAAAAGCAATAGAAGATATTAAATTTATAATAGAAACTAATTAAAGAGAGGTGATTAGTATTGAATAATATAGAAAATTTAAAAGATTTAATCATATACCAAAGTCAAAATAACGAAAATATATCTGTTGAAGTTTTGTATAATGAAGAAGACTTTTGGCTAACTCAAAAGTCAATGTCAAAATTATTCAATGTAGCAGAAAATAATATAACATATCATTTACAAAATATCTTTAAAACAAAAGAATTAGAGCAAGATTCAGTTACTCAAAAAATTAGAGTAACTGCTTCAGATGGAAAAAAATATAATACAAATTTTTACAGTTTAGATGCCATTATAGCAGTTGGTTATAGAGTAAATTCAAAAGAAGCAACAGATTTTAGAATTTGGGCAACAAAAACTTTAAAAGAATATATAAAAAAAGGATTTGTTGTTAATAGTGAAATGTTAAAAAATGGACCAAAATTTGGAAAAGATTACTTTGATGAATTATTAGTTAAGATAAAAGAAATTAGAGCAAGTGAAAGAAGATTTTATCAAAAAATAACTGATATATACAAAGAATGTAGTTTTGACTATGATAAAAATAGTGAAACAACACAAGAGTTTTACAAAAATGTTCAAAATAAGTTACATTTTGCTATTACTGGTATGACAGCACCTGAAATAATTTACAATAGAGTAGATAGCAAAAAAGAGAATATGGGTCTAACAACTTGGAAAAATGCACCAAATGGAAAAATACTTGAAACAGATGTAACAATAGCTAAAAATTATCTTTCCCAAGAAGAAATTACAGAGCTAAATAATTTAGTATCTATGTATCTTGACTATGCAGAAAGACAAGTAAAACTAGGTAAGATTATTTCAATGCAAGAGTGGAAAGAAAAGTTAGAAGTATTCTTAAAAATTAACGAATATAACATTTTAAAAGATAATGGAAAAATAAAAAGAGAAATAGCAGATAAGTTAGCTTTAGATGAATATAAAAAGTATAGAGTTATACAAGACAAAAATTATATTTCAGACTTTGATGAGTTAGTAACAGAAACAAAAAAATTAAATAACATCTAAGCGACAACTTACAATTTGTGGAGTAGATTATTTAAGATTTACTCTTTTTTGCTACAATTAAGAAAAATAATTTACTATAATTCATTACTAATAACTAGATGTCAAAGACTTTTGACAGACAAAAATATTTCTTTCATATAAAATGTAATTGGAGGTGCAAAATGAATGTTGGAGCAAGAATTAAAAAATACAGAGAAAAACAAAATATTTCACAAGATGAATTAGCATTGAAAGTTTTTGTTTCAAGACAAACAATATCTAATTGGGAGACAAATAAAAGTTATCCTGATATAAAAAGTTTAATTATGTTATCTAACATTTTTCATGTAACTCTAGATGATTTTATAAAAGGAGATATAGAGGAGATGAAAAGGATAGTAAGTAAAGAAAAAATAGAAAAATTTAATATAATGAGTTATATTTTCCTAGTAGAAATGCTAATTGTTATGTTTAGTGCATATCCATTATTTACCTTAGATGGATACATTGGTGTTATTATTTGGGCATTATTTTTTGTAATAACATTTGTAACAGCAATAGTCATTGAGAAATTTAAAAAGAAGAATGATATTCAAACTTATAAAGAGATTATTGCTTTTATGGAAAATAAATCATTATCTTATGAAGAAGTACAACAAGAAATTGGAAAAAGAAATTATCAAAAAATATTGTTAGCGATTTTGACAGGTTTAATAACATTTATTATTTTTATAATTGAAATATTCATAATGAAAGAATTATAGTAAAAAGAGATTTTAGGAGGTAGAATATGGAATTTTGGATATTTATGATACTATTTATATTTATTGGTGGAGGCTGTACACTTACTGGTACTTGGTGGAGTAAAAAGAAAAAAGAAAACAATCAAAAAAAATAAGTTATTATTAAAAATTACAATTTGAAAGTGAGGTGTTCCTTTGGATAGTCAAAATATTTTATATAAACAAGCAATAGAAAATGAAAAAGAAATGCGATTAAATAAAGAATACCAAAAAGATTATGAATTGGCAGATAAATTGAGAAAGGAATTATTCGACTCTCTTGGTGTTGAAAGTAATTATTTGGCAGATTTCTATTATAGAACAATAACTGATGAAAAATGTATTCCTATTTTAGCAAAATATATTCCTTTATTTAAGAATATAGGTATTGCTTTAAATCTTATAACACAACAATTTTGGAGAAAAGGAAATATTGAATGTTCCAACTTTTTAGAGAAATGGTACTATGGTTTAAAAAATAATAATGCTTTAACAAATATGATAGAAACAACTTTAGATAACGCGTTTGTTAAGATTAGAGATAAAAGCAAAATATCATTTTATATTGAACTAATTAAAGATGCTGATAAATTTCCTTTAGTAATGATTATGTTAGCAAAATGGAATATTGATGAAGCAAAGAACATTATAATAAGCAGATTAGAAAATGACAAAATTAAAACTTCGTCTATAAGGGCATTAGGGTATTATAAAGATAAAAATACTGTTCCATTGATAGAAAAATATTTAAAATCAGATTATTCTGGAGTACGAGAAGAAACAAAAAAAGTTATTGATAGATTAAATAAATTATAATACAAATTTATCTATCAGATTATCAAAAAAAGATAAATACTAAAGCAGATTTTAAAAAAATTTGCTTTTTTTCAAAATTTTTGGAACTTTTTTCAAAAAAACAGGGATTATTATATTGTAGGTGATGAATATGACTAGTCAATTAAACCTATATAAGTTTAATGAGATATATGATAAAACACACTTAGATTTACTTAAATATGTAATTGTTAAGTGCCATAACATCAATGATACGAATGATATTATTCAAGAAACATATTTAGAACTATGGAACATTTTAAATAAAAAGAAATTATCAGGTGTTAATATTAAAAGTTATCTTATAGGTATTGCGAATAATAAAATAAAAAAACATTATACTTTATTACAGAAATCTAAAACAATTTCTTTGTTTGAAACAAATGATAAAGATCAAGAATTAATTGAAACATTGGAAGATAGAATGAACATAAATGAAATTATTATAGAGATGGATAATTGGAATACAATTTGGAGATATATAAAGAATAAAAAGAATCAAGATATTCCAAAGGTATTTTATTTATATTATAAGCTAGAATTAAGCATTAAAGAGATTTCTCAAGAATTACAAAGAAGTGAATCATATATCAATCATTTAATTTATAGAACATTGAAAGAATTACAAGATAATTATGGAAATGGGGAGTAAGTAAAATGACAAATAAAGAAAAATTAAAACAAGCAATAGAACAAGATATGAACTCAAAAGATTATTATAATGGAATAATCAATAAAATTGAAAAAGGAGAAAATATGAAGAAAAAAATTAATGGTATATGGAAACTGTCTTTTGTACCAATTTGTTTAATCGTTTTAATTAGTGGAGTCATATTATTAAATAAAGGACACGAAACTGAAACTTTATTAAACAATAAACCATATGTAGATGAAAAAAACAGAGTAATACTTAATATTAATGAAATAAATGATAAAGTTGGAATGGCAATGGTAGATGCAGATGTAAAAATTGTAACAAATAATGCCATTAACTTTCCTTTACCATATAAAGATGGGTTAGTGAATATTCCAAAAGATTTAAATAAAACATATAAGTATATATTTTATTTTAGAGAAAATAAAGAAAGTCAAGAATATAATGTTCTAGGTAATTATGAACTTATTTATTCTAATGATAATGATAGATCAATTAATGTTAAATATTCTAAAGATAATAAACCTGTGAGAGATTATTATTTTAGTGATGAAGGAAGCAAGATAACAACCATAAATGATGTAGAATTAAAGATTTATAAATATGAAAATATGTATTTTACAGAATTTAATTTTGATGACTATAACTTTGATATTGAAACTTCAAATCTTTCTGAACAAGAATTATCCAATCTATTATTATCAATAATAAAATAGTTTTATAAAGCAGATCGACGAATATAGAAGATTTGCTTTTTCTATGTTATAATATTTAATGTAAACAGATTAACAAATAGTAATATAGTATGGAAGTGCCTAAGATTTTTAGTAAGGGAGATATAATACGAACAAATCCTAAAGAAGGATTTTATGGTATAGCAATAGTTTTAGATGATGGAAGAAAAGTTGAATTGCAACCAAATATTATAAGCAAACCATTGTGCCATATTGCAATTACACCATATATATTTGATTTTGATTTCGATATAGAAGTTATTAAAAATTTAAAACTAGAACCTTTGATTTTTACTCAATATCAGATAGTAAATGGAGAAAAGCTATTTTTTCGTAATAAATTATGTATTGATATATATACAAATAAAAATAAGCCAAAACTCCCAGTAATTGGAAAGATTGATCCAAAACTTATTTATACAGAAGAATTACTATGGAAACCACAATTTGATAAATTTTGTTTGAAAGGTGATCCAAATTCAGATTTAGGTCATGAAGCGTATATAAATTGGCAAAGGAATAATAGTAAAGAGTAATACAAATTACAATTTATCGAGCAGATCAATTAAATTGATCTGTTTTTTTATATTGACAAATGTGTGTATACTGTATATAATGTATATAAACAAGCGAGGTGAATTATGGAAATTATAATTAGTAATTCAAGTGGTGTTCCAATTTATGAACAGATAAAAGAGCAAATTAAAGCTAAAATTATTTCAAATGAATTGAAAGCAAATGAATTATTGCCATCTATTAGATCTCTTGCTAAAGATTTAAGATGTAGTGTCATAACAACTAAAAACGCCTATGAAGAATTAGTGCATGAAGGATATGTTATTAGTGTTCCATCAAAGGGTTTCTATGTGGCTGAAATAAATAATGAAGTTGTTCGTGAAGAATTGTTAAATAAAATAGAATTGTTATTAGATGAAGCAGTTAATATTGCAAAATTAAATAGCATTGACAAGAAAACAATATTAGAAATGATAAATATTTTATACGAGGAGGAAAAATGATGAATAATATTTTAGAAGTTAAAAATCTATCAAAAAAATATAACGATTTTGAGTTAAAGAATGTTAGTTTCGAGTTACCTAAAGGAATGATCTTAGGATTTATTGGAGAAAATGGTGCTGGAAAAACTACAACAATTAAGTCTATATTAAATATAGTAAATGATTATACTGGTGAGATAAATGTATTTGGTATGAATAATAGGAAAAATGACAAGGCTATCAAGGAAGATATAGGTATAGTGTTAGATGATATGTTTTTTCCTGAAATACTAAACCCTAAAGATATAAATTCAATTATGAAAGATATTTATGTAAATTGGGATTCTAAATTATATTTTAAATATTTAAAAGAATTTTCGTTACCCCAAAATAATCAAATTAAAACTTTTTCAAAGGGGATGAGAAAGAAATTAGAAATTGCAACCGCTCTTTCGCATCATCCTAAACTTTTAATACTTGATGAACCAACTAGTGGTTTAGATCCTGTTGCTAGAAATGAAGTTATAGATATTTTTCAAGATTTCATTCAAAATGAAGAATGCTCTATATTGTTATCAAGTCATATTACAACTGATTTAGAACACATTGCCGATTATATAGTATTTATTAATGATGGTGAGATATTACTATCTAAAACAAGAGATGAATTATTAGAAAGATATGGAATTGTTAAATGTACTGAAAAGGAATTTAAAAAAATAAATGGTAATGATTTTATTAGGTATAGAAAATCTAAATATGAATATGAAGTATTAGTTGAAAATAAGAAAGAATTTAATAAGAAATATAATATTAATACTATAGATAAGATAACACTTGAAGATCTTATGGTAATGATGATTAAAGGAGTGAGATAATGAAAGGATTAATAAAAAAAGATTTTTTACTTGTAAAAAGTAACATTAAAGTTTTAATGATTTTATTTATTGTGTTTGGATTTATGACTTTTAATGGTGAAATGGATCTATCATTTGTATTACCATTTATGAGTGTTGTTATTATGATCTCAACTTTTAGTTATGATGTTTATAATAAATGGGATGCTTATGTTATTGCACTTCCAGATGGAAGAAAAAATAGTATTAAGTCAAAATATATAGCAACAATTATTTTGCTTTTTATGATTACTATAGGAGTATCAATAATCACTGCAACCATTACTTATATCAAAGATAATTCAATAGATTTGGGTACAATTTTAGAAATGTTGTTAGCAACAATATCAGCTACGATTATAATACAGTCTATTATGTATCCAGTTATTTATAAATTTGGTTTAGAAAAGGCTCGTATAGGAATTTTTGTTGGGGTGTTTGGTCTTGGATTTTTGGCAAGTTTAATTTCAAAATTTGTTGATTTTAAACCAATTCTTCAACATTTAGATATATTAAATAATTATTGGATGTTTATATTGCCAATAGTTACTTTAGTTATTTTATATGTTTCTTATAAAATATCAGAGAAAGTATATTTAAAGAAGGAGTTTTAAAAATTACAATTTGTGCGAAGGATTGTAAAATTAACAAAAATCTATTCCATAAACACTTAAAACGTGGTATATTATTACTAGCAACGGAAGATTATATGTACTCTTTCGTTATTGGAAAAGAGTTGTAGATAACTACGACACCCGCTCCATTTGAAATCAACTTACAAACTTAATTGTTTGTAAGTTTTTTTTACAAAAAACAAAGTACAAAACAATAGTCTAATATAAACTATTGTTTTTGTATAAAATAATATTAATCGTAGAATTTTTTTATATTTTCTAAATCTAAAATTTCTTTAACAAATTGATTTAAATTTGATAATCCGGCAATTTCTTTATCATTTTGATTCATAACAAAATCAGTATTCTTCCATTCATAGTGTCCTTCATCATTATCAGATACACTAACTTCATCAACACAGTCATATATTACATTTAATTTTGTATTACTATTTAATACATTGGTTTCTGGGTATACATATGTAACTAATAATTTAGAATTATTTATAGAAATTCCAGTTTCTTCCATACATTCTCTTTTTGATGCCTCAAGAGGAGTTTCATCCTTTTCTATTTTTCCACCAATTCCATTCCAACAACCTTTATATGGCTTTTTATTTCTTTTTATAAGAAGTAATTTACTGTAATCTTTATTGAATAGCATTATTACAACATAATTTTTGTTCATCATAATACCTCCACAAATTTAATTGTAATTTATTATAATATAATATAAGCAATTCCTCAATAAACAAAATTAATATTAAATTATATAAAAAAAGGAGTAGTTTAACTCCTAAAATTTAAAGTATTATTTTTTAATTATCTTCTTACACACAATAATAAGCATTAAATTAATTGTTTCAAAAATTACCAATATAGCTGGTAAAAAAATAATAACGATACTAAAAATACTGTTAGTATTTGTAAGATTAGTAATATTCATAAAATCTGCATCAATAAGTGAAAAATTAAATGCTCAAATAGTTGATATTATTGTACTTAAAATATAGTAGTTTTTCTTAGTAATAGAAAACTACTAATAGTGTATGACAAATATATAATGACATGGTTATTAATAAGATAATAAATAATAAATAAAACTATTGTTTGAATATGAATTATATGTTATAGTATATTGCATTGAGTAGGGGGAAATATGCAAAAAGTAACAAATAGAATAACTATAAATTATAATGAGAATGAACAAGAAGAAACAGAAAAAGTAGTTGAGTTTAGTAATAGACTAACAGAATTATTTAAAAGAATGTTTACAGAAAATTTTAAAATAGAAATTAATGTTAAACAATTTGATGAAATGGTAGAACTTGTAATAAAAAAATTCTTATCTTATGATGAAATACAAGATATTCTTAGAGACGAAAAATTTCCAATGATAAGATACATTGATTATATAGTATCAGAACTTCCAGAAGATACAAATATAATATTTGATATGGAAAGAACACCAAAAATAATTAATTATATCTTACTAGCAGCAAAGTATTATGAAAATGATACAAGTAAAATAACTAACTTTTTAAAAGAAAATAATAAAGAAGAAAAGGAAAAAATACTTGATTGGTTAAAAGACAATGCTAGGTATGATTTATATAATTATTTACTACAATCATTTATCGATAATATAAAAAAATATGATTTAACAGTATTAGATAATTTAGAAGAAGTCATTTTAACTATTCGTACTGACGCATTTGAATCATTTTGTAAGCAAACATCCATAGAAGAAAAGCCAATACAATTAGATAAATTAAACGAAAAATTATTTGATGAATTATTAAATGGCTTTTTGGAATATATTGACGCACCTAAAGAATGGATTAATAAGTATAAATATTTGAAAGAAAATAAATTTATTAAATTTAAATATACCGAAGGTGAAGAAGATGGTTCATGTTATATAGACCCACAAGATATGGAATTAAAAATAAAAGTTGCATCAGATGGTACAATAAAAACATTTATTGCTTTTATTCATGAATTTATGCACTATATTTCTTTAAAGAATGGATTAACTCAAATTTCCTTATTAGAACTTCCATCAATATATTATGAAACTATTGCAACAGATTATCTTATCAGTTTAGGGTATGATGAAGAAATTATGAACTATATAATGCTTAGAAGAAAGAAAAATAATTTTGGTATATACAGGTCTATACTACCAATACTTTTAGACTTAGAAGAATATAAAAATAATGGTTTTATAACAAGAAAAAAGGTAATTGAGTCTATAAAAAAACAAAATGACTCATTAAAAGAACTAAGTTTAAAATTATCAAAAATGCCTGAAATTAATAAAGAACAAATGCCTGGCTTTTTAAAAGAACAAATACCCACTTTTTTGAGAGAACAACAAGATATTTACTATGGTAAGCAAGCAGATAGGTACTGTGATAAGCAAATAGTTAAGTTCATCACAACTTCATCTACAGTATCAATAGGATATCAGTATTTAATTGATACAATGGTTGCTGAAAAAATTAGAGATTCAGAAAAAAGTGATAAAAAAGATAAAATGATAGATATAACAGAGAATACTTATAAATATAATTTACTTGAAGTTATGGATTACTTCAATATTGATTTGAAAAAATCAGAAGATGATAAACCAAAAATAAAAAGAATGTAAAATAACAATAAAATTACATTCTTTTTACTTATACGAATAAATAAATTTATTTATGTTTAAATTTTTATTATTTTTATTATATACGGATACATAAAATTCATAATTTCCAGCTTTATCAGGCAAACTGTTATATTCATTAGTTGTCTTATTATATATAGAAACATAAGTATCATCATCATAATAATTATATAAACCCATGAATATTTTCAAAGTTGACTTTATGTCTTTATATAATATCCAATTATCATTATTAATAATGCTTTTCTCAAGGACCTTACTCTCATTTTTTTCATAATATACATCAATATATTCAGTCTCTGATTTACTATCATCAAGACTATCTAAATCAACTATTTGATTTATTGTTCCGTTTTCAGGAATATCTGCATCGATATATTTTCTATAACTATTTATTTTACTATAATCTGCTCCAAAAAAATCTTTAGGTATAATAAAAGATGTAATACCAAAAGCAAATAATAATGTTCCTACAACAAAACCACAAATAATATTTTTAGTACATTTCAAACCATAACTATTATATTTAAAACCTAAAATAATTGAAAGCAGTGGGATAGGTATATAACATAGTAAAATCCAAAAATTTCTAAAAAAATCAAATGAATTAGCAGTAAAAAAATTAATCGTCCAAACACCTATAAATATTGATAATATTGATAATACAAATAATACATTCATTAATTTATTTATATTGTCAGTATTTTTTAATTTCTTTTTTTTCTTAACTTGATATTTTACATTAACATTTTTAAGTTTTTTCTCTAAAAATAATACTAGTTCATCGCTACAATTTTTTCTTTGTAAAATTATAATAATCCCCATGTTTTTACAAGATAAGTATATATTTGTATCTGTTTCAATAAATCTATCAATATCGGAATATTTAATTGTATAAGAAACACTAGTTCCTTTCTTTATAAAATAATCCTCAAAAAATTGAGAACATCCTGTAAAACTAGATATACCTTTTTTTACATTTTTTTCAAAAGATTTATAATAACATTTCTCAAGATTTATATAGAAGTAAATAAGCAAATATACCTCGTAAATAATAAAGAATATTCCGGTTGTAAGAATACTGCCACTTATTAAACCAATAATAGCAGAAAAAATAAGATTTAGAAATATTGAATATATAGCATATGTCTTATAAAAATCTTTTTTAAAAACACTAGCCATTTTTATAATTTCTTCTTTATCAATATTTGTCTCTACTTCATACAAAAATTTTTCTTCTTTTTCCATATTTCCCTCCATAGTAATATTTAACAAAATTATAACATAAAAAGTCTTATTTTAATCAAGAGACAGATTTATCTTATTAAAACAATCAATTGTTTTGATTGTTAATATTATTATTTATATATTGTTGGTTATCTTGTTGATTCATAAAATTATTATTTCCGTTATTTTGAAATGTTTGATTATTTGTGTAATAATCAGTAGGTAAGTTACCTGATAATCTGTTAATTTCAAAGTCTATAAAATAATTATTTGGATTAGCCTCATCTATAACTAAGTCTACCATACCATCTTTATCTGCAACTTTCTTATCGTGTCTAGGATCTCCTTGCAAAGTTATAGTAGTTCCAGATGGTAACGTATAGTCAACAACTGGTTTTTGTATTTGTATTCCATTAAATGACATACCAGTGTTTTCTAACCTATAAGGTAAATTTTTAACTAACTTACCAGTAGTGTTTAAGTTATTAATTAATTTAATTCTTTTATTTACTTTAATAATGTTGTAAACAGCTGTACCAATAAATACAATAGGTAAAAGTAGAAAGAGTAGTATCCACTTATTATTACCTCTAGAATAATCAGTCATACATCTTGTTGGGTTCTTTGAATCAAAGTAAACTTTTCTATTCTTTGTACTTGGCATTATACTAGAACCACCTTGAGATGAACATTTATACTCTTTACCACGAATATTATAATAATATATTGGAGAATACATTGTATCACCATCACTATTTTTATAAGTATTTATCTCAATATGATTAGGCATAATTTCAGAATCAAGACTTTTATAATTTATAATATTCATTATTAAAATAGCAAGAAGAATTCCTAAAAGGAAAACTCCAGCAAGCAAAAACATTAGAAAAAACTTTATTCCTTTCTTAACATTACTAGTATCAATATCATACATATAAAACACCTCTCTATAATAAAAAGTATATCATTAAAATATTAAAATAAAAATAAATATGTTATACTAAAACAAAATAGTAAAGTAGTAGATTAAAGGAGAGTTTATGAAAAATGAATTAAAAGAAATTATTCAAGAAAAATGTAGAAAATTTGTTAAATATAATAGTTTTGACTTTAATGAGTTTGAAAATAACGTATTAGAAATTTTTGAAAAAATAAAAGAAAATGAATATTATGATAGTGAATATAATTATGAAATAAAAAACTTTATTGATAAAACATTGATACATGAATATGGTAGATATAATGAATTATCTAAATTATCAAAAGAGTTAAAAAGTGTTGAAAAAAGTACTATAGACAAAGTTGTATGGGATAAACTATATAAAGAATTTGAAAAGCTATTTAAAGTAGATAAAGACAAAGAGGGGATAATTAAACAATTTCATAATGAAGAATTGATAAGCGGTATCATAGAAGAAGCTTGTACTCAAAAAGAAGAACAGCAAATTGCTGAAAAAATATATTATAAAGTATTAGATGAATTTATTGGAAATCACTTTTTTGCAATAGAAAATAGTAAAGAAGAAAATAAAAGAGAACGAGAGTATTATGAAGAAAAACAGAGATTAAAAAATACTAGGGGTATAAGATTATATTTTTTGAGTAAACTATTAAATGATATTACTAGTAGAAGTAGAAAAAAATAATAATGTAAAGTTATATATAATTAACTTGAAAATAATTTTTAATATGTTATCATTAATATGTAATAATAAAAGTAGGAGGATACAAAAATGGAAAAAAATAGAGATACAAAGTTAATTTTAGTAACAGTTTTAGCGGTAGGAGTTATGGGGTTATCTATCGGATTTGCAGCCTTCTCAAATGTATTAAAGATTAATTCTTCAGCAACAGTATCACCTGATGCAAGTACATTTAATGTTGATTTTTCAAGTTCAGATAGTGAAGTTGAAACAAACCCAATTGTTCCAGAAATAACACAAGCTACCACACCAGAAGTTACACCTGCTGTTTCATTAGCTGCAACAAATGCAGTAATTGATAATAGTTCTGATCCAACAATTTCAAATTTAAATGCAACATTCAATGCACCAGGACAAAAAGCAACTTACAAATTCTATGCTTATAACAAAGGTGAATTAGATGCATTCTTAAAGAGTGTTATATATGCTAATGTTTCAGGACAAACAGCAAATAAAGTTTGTACTGCAGCACAAGGAACAACTGATGCATTAGTACAAAAAGCATGCGAAGGTATTGTTGTAAAAGTAAAAGTTGGAAACGAAGCTGAAACAACAAGTGGTTTAGCAAGTATTACTAATCATCAATTATTAAAATCTGCTAGTGAACCAGTAACAGTAACAATAGAATATCTTGAAAACAGTGCAAGAGCAGATGGAGATTTTACTGTTTCATTTGGAAATATTTCACTAAACTATAGTTCAGTAGACTAAGATAAAATGACACAGTAAAATACTGTGTTATTTTTTTAGAAGGAGAATAAAAATATGAAAAAAAGTTTTAAAAGACTTATTATATTTTCCTTAATTATAATACTTATAATGTTTTTAAATAGTTTTGTATTTAAATTATTTAATAGATGGACATTATTCTTATTTACAGTAATACTTTTAATAATAACAAAAAAAGTATTTGGGTATGAAAAAGATAGACACAGATATGTAAAGGACATTGTATTAGAAATTATAATATTTTTAATGACATTTTTTATTTTATATTACTTATCTGGAATATTTATAAGCTTTGCTAAAGTAGGTAATTATTTAACATTTAAATCTATTACAAATATAATTTTACCAGTGGTTTTATACATTTTAGCAAAGGAATATTTAAGATATACATTAATTACTAAATCCGGGGAAAAAAAAGGGATAATAGCACTAATAGTAGTGGTATTTATTTGTATGGATTGTACAATAGCAATGTCAATAAGTTCATTGAGTTTTTCAAAACAAACTTTTTTATTGCTTGCTTTAACAATAATTCCAACAATTACTGAAAATATACTTTGTAGTTGGATGACTTACTATTTCGGCTATATACCAAGTTTAGTATATTTAATGATAATGTATTTATATAAATATTTATTACCAATAATACCTAATCCAAATGAGTATTTATATTCAATTATATTCTTTATCTTACCAGTATTACTTATTCTTAGATTATATAACTGGTTAAAGAAGGATAAAACAGAAGCAATAGTGCTAGAACATAAAAATGCTATGAAATTAAAAATAGTATATGAAATACCAATAATTTTAATACTAATAATGATGATTTATTTTGTATCAGGATATTTTAAATTTTATGCCATTGCAATTGCAACAGGTTCAATGGTACCTAATATAAATAAAGGTGATGTTGTAATAATTAACAAAGAATTTAAAGAAAAAGACTTAGAAGTAGGTAAAGTAATAGCCTATAATTATAATGACAAAGTAGTGGTACATCGTATATATAAAGAAATAAAAATAGATAAAGAACTAATTATATATACTAAAGGTGATGCCAATAGCAATATGGATGAATATAAAATAACAAAAGATATGATTATTGGTATAGTAAATAAAAAAATACCTTGGATTGGCTATCCAACTGTAATGATAAATGAAATATGGTAAGGAGGAAAATAAGATGGGTGAAAATAAAGACAATAATGATAATAAAGAAATAAAAGAAGTAACATCAAAAACTTTAGTGGATTTTAAAATACCGGAAGAATTACTAAAAGACCAAAAACATAAGAAAAAAAAGAAAAAGAAGCAAAAACATAGTAATGAAAATAATATTTCAGAAGTAAAAGAAAAAGAAATAAAAGAAGAAAAAGAAAACCAAGAAAATAATATAATACAACAAGAAGTTAAAAAGAAAAAACAAGCAGAAAAGAAAATAATTACTGAGGTAAAAGAAGAAAAAAATGAATATTCAAAAGAAAAAGAAGAAACTGAAATACCTACAGTTATAGAAAAAAAGGATTTTACAAAAATAAAGTATGAATCTTTTGAAAAAAAACTAACAAAAAAAATATTATTATCAATATTTACTTTAATATTATCAATAGGAACTATATATTATGCTTTAAATAATACTGAAAAAGAAACTATATCATATAGTCAATATGGTAATGTAGATTATAAAGTATGTTTAAAAAATAATAATTTTTATACTCAAAATTGTCTTGATAAAAATATGAGTTATGTATCAACATTAATCAAAACCGTAGCCTTAACATTTGATTATGATTTAAGTACAAGTAAAGATTTAGATATAAAAACAGAATACGAAGTAGATGCTAAATTAGTTATATCTAATACTGATAATACTTCTAAGTATTATGAACAAAAATATATATTAAAACCAAAAACATCAGAAGGAATAGCTAAGATTAATAATGAGTATAAAATATCTCAAAATGTAGACATTGACTATGATTACTATAATGCTATAGCTAGTAATTTTAAATCACAATATGGAGTAGAAACAAATAGTTATTTAGAAGTATCATTCCAAGTATATCATACAAATAGTACTACTGAAGATGTTAAAGTCACATCTCCAAGTCCGGTAGTATTAAATATTCCTTTATCACAAAAATCAATTAATATAAATATGGCATCTTCTGGAATAAATAAACAAGAAACCCAAAATATAGAATCAAGTATCTTTACATTAAAAAATATTATTTGTTTATTTATAGGAGTAATTTCATTAATTATTTGTTTAATTTCAAGTTTAAAAGTTGCTAAAATGTTATCTTTAACTAAAGAAAAGAAAAATAATTATGATAAGTTTATTGAAAAAATACTAAGAGAATATGATAGATTAATAGTAGAAACATCAACTCTTCCTAAATTCAATAAATACTACGTAACTAAAGTAAATAGTTTTGGTGAATTAATAGATGTAAGAGATAACTTAAGATTACCAATTATGTATTATGAAGTTGCTAAACATCAAAAATGTCATTTATATATAACAAATAATAAAAATTTATATTTATTAACTATAAAAGCTGTTGATATGGAAGAAAATAAATAAAAGACCTCATTAATTTCAATGAAGTCTTTTTTATTATTATTCTGTAATAATGTGTTCTTTTTCCCATTTTTCAAATTCTTTTCTTTCATCATCTGTTTCAATCTCTTCATGATAATAATGTTTAGTAAATTCACCACAAGAACTACCAACTTCTCTGCCTGGTGGAGAATAAGTTTTAATTCTAAGAGTTGGAACTGTTTTCTTTATTGTACTTGTCCATTTTTCTTCATTAGCACTTCTTTCTAAACTATTTATTGGATTAAATCTAATAAATTTAATTGGAATCATATATTTTTCTAATAATTCACAAACTTTATTAAGTTCTAAATCACTATCATTAACTCCTTTAATTAAAGTATAATGTATTTCTATAGGATCATTAGTCCTATGTAGTTTTATATATTTATCCATAATAGTTTTATTTTCTTGAAGAGACTTTCTATATTCAACTAGATAAGATAATGCTTCCTCAATAGAAACCTTTGTACTAGGAATTAATTCAAATCTTTCTTCATCAAATGGTGAATGCATAGAAAAATGTACCTTTAAAGGAATGTTTAATCTACAAACCAAATCTCTTAATTTTAAAATATTATTATTAGGCATCATAGTCGCGATAGCATATCCAATATTATCATAACCAATTTTTCTAATTATATCTTCGTTATTATAAACATCCTCAATTAATTTTAAATTAAGAAGAGGTTCACCAACTCCCATAAAAGAAATAAGCAATTTCTTTTTATTAGTTCTTTTCTCATCATGTTTAGTAAGAGAAGAAACAAGTCCCTTAATAAAATCTTCATACTTAATAGGTACCATAGCTTTATTTAGTCCTTTATTAGTTAAATGACACATCTTACAACCTAAATTACAAAAATGATGAGTAGGTACACATATAACATCCATATCTTCTTTATTAAATAATAAAGACATTTCAATTATTTTTTTCTCTCCAGCATCATAAACAAATTTTAATGTTTCATCGGAATAATCTTTAAATATACCAATATTTTTAATCATATTTTCACTTCCTATAAATAAAATTTTAAAATAAAAAGGTACTATAGACAAATACCTTTTATAAATATCATTATTAAAAATAAATTATGTATATAAGAATTTGATATATACTTTATTACTTTAATTCATAATCCATATAATTTTCTATAAATTTGAGAGGAGCAGTAGTTAAAAAAGACTTATCATAAATAATATTAATATCTACTGTAGGCAATTTTTCTTTTATATCCAAAACTTTAATTTCTCCATTTTTTACATCATCATCAATCAAATTATAAATTATATATCCAATCCCTAAATCCTTCTTTATAGCAGATATTATCATTTCACTCGTATGAATATTTATAACATTATTAATAGAAATATTATTTTTTAATAAAAGTTTATCTAAATCATTTCTATTAGCAGTACCTTGAATTGGTAGTATTAATGGTTTATCTGCAAGTAAAGATAAACTATTAATATCTGAATAATTATTATTTGAATTGTTTTTTACTGCAAAGCAATATTCTACTTCATCTAACTTAGAAACTATAAAATTCTCATCTAGTTTAGCATCGATAGGTGACGTGTCAATAACAAAGTCTACATTATGTGAATTAAGTAAATTAATTAGTTTAGATGTAGAACCAGTAATAATAGTAACTTCTATATTAGGATATTGTTTATGAAAATCTATAATCTTATCGAATAAGAAAAATGATCCAATATTTGAAGGCATTCCAATAGATAGTTTTCCTCTTTCTAAAGTTTCTCGCTCCATCATTCTTCTTTCTGCAAGTATTAAATTATTATATGACTTTTCAACAAATTCTAGAAGTTCTTTTCCCATATCAGTAAGTTCAACACCAGTTAGTGTTCTATAGAAAAGTTGAACTCCAAGTTCACTCTCTAGTTTTTTTATTGCTCTAGAAATAGCAGGCTGAGAAGTAAATGTATATTGAGCTGCTTTTGATATACTACCATACTTCGCAACATTATAAAAAGTTTTATATAAATTTAAATTAATATCTGTTTTAAACATCAAATCACCACCAACTAGATATTATACTTTTTTAAGTACTGAACAATCAAGGTTTTCTTTTATGCTCATAACAACACTTTTAATTTTATTTATATTTTCAACATGTCTATTTATTTTATCCATATTCTTTTCTTGAACATATTTTGCAAAAAAATTATTTTCTTTATATACTTCATCAAGTATTTTACAAAAATCATCATAACTACAAATATCCGTATTAGTTTCAATAAAATTTTTTACTAAATCTAAATTTCCATCAAACTCACATTGATTAACTAGGTTTATAAACATATCATTTAAAAGTAGGGGATATAATAATCTTACCTCATTATTATAACCAATCGCTCTATATCTACCATCTGGTTGTTTTGTTCCTAAGCTTTTTAAATATCTTTTTAAATTGCTATTTTTAATATCATAATTTGAAAAAAACATAATTCTATTAACAATAATTTCAGTTATATAAGTATTAGTTATTTCATCTAGAGTATTAGCTCTAGCAATACTAGTAACTCTATTATCTGAATCTTTTCTTTTATAAAATGTTTCTTGTAAACCACTTCTCATATAATAAGTATTACTATCGATTAATTTATTAGTATTGTAATATCCCATAAGTGCATGTCTTATTTCATGAGCTAACATTTCGAGTTTTAAAACGGGTGTTGCAAGATAATCTTCTACATGTGTACCAAGCAAAATCACTTGTGAATTCTGTTTTGCTTCAGGATTATTAAATACTCTAAAATTAGGTGTAAAAAAGGTAACTGCAGCACATCCATCGTTCATTTTACCATATCCATGTCTATTAGAAATTTCTGAAACATTACCTTCTTCATATATTATTTTTACTCTGTTAAATAAATCATATAAAGGAAAATCAACTTCTTTTCCAAAGTCTAGGTAAAAAGCAACATAAATAAAAGTAATCATTGAAAGCAACTCATCATTATAATTATATTTTTTCGCAATATCACTCATAAGAGAATATTTATCATCTAATAATTTATTAAATTTAATATTTTCCATTATCTTTTTCCTTTCGTTTTATATTTACTTTTATTTTTTTCTAAAACATATTTTTCTATATCATCAATTCCTTGTGTTTCAACATAATATCCTTTATATGTAGTAGGGTATGGTCTATAAAAATCAAACATTCCTCCATAATGAGCACTATTTTCTGTTGAAAACCAAACAATACTATCATTTTCTTGTGATAGGGAACACATCTCTTCACTAACATCAAAATCTGAAAACACATATATTTTTTTATTTTTTATATCTTTCAATTCATCATATAAAGAACGAAATTCATCAAATACTTCACAATCAAAATTTTGATATCTTGTAGTATTTGATTTAGCGACTTTCTCAACATCAATACCTGAAGAATTGTTTTTCTTAATAGTAAGCTTTCTAAGTATTCTTTCATTAAAAGTTAAATATATAATAGAACCTTTAGAGGCAACACTACTAATTGTATTAACATATAATTCAAGGGAATCGTCATTAGAAGGTGATAGGTCAAATACGTAAACATCAGGTTTGAAAGTAGGACTTACCATATCGTCCATAATTCTAAATTTTTGATTAGTAATATAATGTTTAACTATGTCTTTTTTATTATATTTATACGTGCCTTTAGTATATCTTTCATAACTAAGTGAAACTAATTTCTTTAAAGTCTTATATACTTTAGAACTATGAATGCTACTTAGTTTATCACTAGGGCTGCCAGAAGAATCACTATTTGTAGTATTACGATTTCTTTTTGTATCATTATCTTCATCATAATTGTTCATTAAGTCATCAAAATCATTTTCATCATCACTATCGTTATTTTCATGCAAATCATTATCTTTATTATCTTGTTTTTCTTTATCAGAATCTTTCTCTTCAAGTGGTTTTCTATCATCTTTTTCTTTCTCTTCTTTATTTTCATCAAGTAAATCTTTTTCTTCTTCGTTAGAATCATTATCTTTTAAGGTATCTGACTCAGAAGAACTAGAACTATCCTGTGAAGAATCATCGTTTGAAGAATTATCTGAATTACTTATACTATCCGTATCAGAATTAGAATCATTATTTTCTGAATTATCAGACTCAGAAGAACTAGAACTCTCTTGTGAAGTCTCATTATTAGAAGAACTTCCAGAACTACTTTTACTATCTACATCAGATGCATTTGAGTTATTTTGATTTTGTTGATTTTCATTACTTGAATCATTTAAATTGTCTTTATTTTGTTCTTTTTGATTATTGTCAGTAGGCGTATCATTACTATTATTTTTATTATTGATACTATTTTGATTATTTTTTTTCTGTCTTTTTTTATCGATTACAAAATAATCGCTAGTTATTAAATCCGGATATTTATATTCATCACCATAATCTAATAAACTATCTAAACTAGGTATTTTATCCATAAATTATTTCTTTCTAAATACTTTTTCAGGTGTAATTAAAGAACATGGTTCTGCTAATGAATTATAATATTTTGTAAAGTCATCCTCTTCAGTAATATCTTGTGATATACCAGGAATTCCTCTTCTATCTTGTTCGTTATCAACAATTCTACCAGTATGTGACATAGTAAGTTTTGAAAAGTAGTCAGGTTTTCTTTCGCTTGAAAATACAGGAATAAAGTTACCAAATATATCTCTTGCCATCATAGCAATCTCTTTTTGAAATGGATCTAATTGTTTAATAGATTCATTTTCCATAAAGTCTTTTTCTTGAGTATATAATACATAATCACCATTTAATTTATATTTAGGATACATATGAATTGTTTTATTTTCTTCATCTATAGTTTCATCATATTCAAAAACATAGTCATCTTCAACTTCATAATATTTATATTCATCTTCCCAATAATGGGTTCCTCTTATTGTATCCATTTTTCCGATAGTTAAGTGCATTGGAGTCATTTCATCAAATGTAACTTTCCATCCTTTTTCTTCATATCTTTGAGCTCTATCTTTTTGACTCTCATAGTAATCGCTACCTCTTAGGCCATTAAAACTATTAGGCTCAAATTTTTTAGCATTTATAAATGATGCAGGTATTGCAAGTTCAGGATTAAATTCACATAATTTCTTTACAACATCAAAAATAGGTTCTGCTCTATATCTTTGCAAATATCTAAAATAATTAATATTAAGTGAATCATCATGAGTAATTTTTAAATTGTTCGCATTATAAGTCATAACTCCATTAACATTTTTCATTTTATTTAAAACCATCTTTGGAGAATTTGATAAGATTTTAGCGTTTATTCCAGTGAGTTTGAAGTTGTCAGCGTTTGATTCAGAAAAATAATAATGATTAAAATCAGGATTATTATTTACATCACAAATTATCGTTATAATAGAAGAAAGACTTCTCATAAGAAGTTTTGGAGAAACATATTCTTTATTTGCAACTAATATTAATGTGTTTTTATATTTCATTAAACCTACAAAATTATCTCCATCAAAGTCAAGAAAACCAAATCTACTATTAGGGTTTCCTTTAAATTTTACTTGATTAAATAAACAGTCAAGTGCCTGTGGATAATCATGAGTAATAGTTCCAAGTTCCACAATTTTTTCTTTATTTGCTTTATCTATAAATACAAGAGATTGATCATCTTTCATATTATCAAGAATATTAGCAATATCTTTCATTGGGTCTTCCATTTCATCTTCTTCAAAGATATATTCGCCATTATCTTTCTTTTCTATATACTGATCAACTAAACTTTCTTTATCTCTTGCATTCATATAGTCATTTGGATCATCCATATCAAAGTTAAGTGTCTCATTAGTATAATTACTTTCTTTATTTTGATATTTAAACTTTTTAGTAAGAATATCTGTAATTATTTCACGACTATTATCATCTTTTCCAAGTTTTCTAATTAAACTTTTAATTCTTCTAGTACTACTTATTCCATCTGAATATAATTCATAATCACTACTTATTGCTGAAATTAATTCTTGTAGGGCAGGTAGTCTATTAAGTAATTCCTCATTACTATTCATTTGTTCATTATATATTGCTTCATATACTTTACAAATAAATTTTAAAAATTTAGGATCATGCTTATTATTTTCAAATTTTCTAAGTAAAGTTTTATAAGCTAAAACTGGTGGCATAGGTGGTAATTTAATTACAGAACATCTTCTAAGTAAGGCATCTAGTAAATCTCTTTCATTATTCTTGGCAAATATTGCATAAAGATTTTTTCTTCCTTCCTCAGTTAAAGATAAAATTTTATTATCTGCTGTTTCTATCTTACCATTTTGTAAAAAATCTAAGAAGTATGAATCAAGTTGTTCTCTTGCTTTATCTAACTCATCAACTGTTAGTACTACTTTTTTACCAGCATTAGCAAGCATTATCGCATTAGTAAGAATACCTTCAGCAATAGCCTTATCAGAGTCTCCTTTAACAATAGCAGGAACGTTGTAAGTAGCAATTAACTTATCACTATTAGTCTCTTCAACACATTGTGTATAAATATATTCTGTATCTTTTCCTAAATATTGTTGAAATACCTCAGATAAAAAAGTTTTACCACAACCTGGATCACCTTCTAATAAAATTGCCGATACACCTTTATTTGCTTCATTATTATAATATCTATAAAAGGTATAAACGTCTTCTAAAACATCTGCACTAGGGAACGTATAACCTAATTCTTCAAAAATTTCCTTAAATTCACGCATAAAAACCCCTCCTTTTTTTCGCATATTATAATACTAATCAATAAAAAAAACAAATAAATATTATTTATATCTACTTGTTTTATATACTTGTTACTTGTCTAACTTCCTCATTTATCCATGTTATAAACTCTTTATTTGCACTAATTTCATACTAACTTAATTCAAAAACTTCGTAATTATGAACTTTTCTTACTTCATCATAAATACTTTTGTACAATGAATTAATTGTTTTCATATCAATTCTATACTCAGTCTTATTAAATAATTCTTTATTCCAAAAATACTTAAAATTAATTTCAATCATTTGACAACCAGCAATCATTTTTTTATCTAATAAAATATTTTGTATATTAATTGCCAAATCATAATTATCACAAATTAAAACAACATTAATTACTTTATTCATACTTATTATTTTATTTTGCTTTCCCATATTTCTCTAACTACTTTTAAATATAAAGTAGATAAAATAAAACCAATTACAGGAACCCATAAACTTAAAAATATATTGTCATATTCTATTATTAAAAAAGAGTAAAATACAACAAAAATATAAGTTAATATCATATACATATTCTTCTAGTCCAACAAGTTTCCCATTTCTTATCAAGTTCAACTCTTTTATTTCTATTTTTTATTTTTTCAATTTCTTCAATAATTTTTCCATAATACACCTCTCAAAATTATTATGCAAAATAAGATAAAGAACAAAAAGTATAAAAAAAGATGTTTTACACATCAAGATTTTATATTGTATACTATTATTAGATGAAAGATAGGCGATAATATGAAAATACTAGCAAGTGATTTTGATAATACAATTTATTTTTTAGACGATGAAGAAAAAAATATAAGAAATAGTGAAGCAATTAGAAAATTTATATCTCAAGGAAATATATTTTGTATAATAACAGGTAGAAATTATTCTGATTTAAAACTATTACTTAATAAATATAAAATTCCTTATAGTTATTTAATTTGTGAAGATGGTGCGAAGATATTTAATAATGTTGATTATTGTCTTGATACTATTAATCTAGATAAAGAAACTATTGAAAAAACAATTCCTATTCTAGAAAATATGAATGCCGACTATTATTTAGACGATGGTTATAACAAAACAACGAATACTAGTGACTGTGTAAAAATAGTAGTTAATTGTACTGATACAGAAGAAAAACAAAAGATAGTAAAAAATGTAAAAGAAAAAGTGGATATTCATATATATGCTAGTAGATTTCATGTTAACATAATTGAAAAAGGAGTTAATAAAGAAGTTGCCATAAGAAGATTATTTGATATTGAAAAACTAAATTATAATTTACTAAGAGTAATAGGAGATAATGATAACGATTATGAAATGTTGAAGTCATTTCAAGGAGGAGTTATAAAAGAACATCATAAAATATTAAATGAACTTCATAAGAAAGAATATATTGAATTAAATAATTATATTGAAGAGTTAATGAATAATTAATTCTTTTTTTAATATTATGAAAGTGAGTAAAATAATTTTTAATAAATAAAAAATAAGTACAGTAGCGACTATCGAAATTTAAGCGTACAGAGAATAGAGGTTACTCTATCTACGAAGTAGGAATTTTGGTTGATGCCGACCAAAGCGACAAATTTTAATTTGTCTTTTGTTCTTGTTTAAAAAAAATTATAAGAGTATAATAAAATTATAATAGGAGAGGAGTAAAATGTTATGAAAAAAAGTTTATTTGGGATATCATTATTAACAATAACTGCACTATATTGTTTACTCTCAGCCGTAATTATTTTAATTACGATATTAACTGGTAGTCCTGTAATATATGGAATAATTATAAGTACTATTATAATTATAGTTCAATTCTTAGTATCGCCATTTATTACAGATATTGTAATGAAACTATTTTACAAAGCAAAGTTTGACAATGAAATACCTGAATATTTAAAGAATTTTATTAATCAAGTATGCCAAGAAAATAATATGAAATATCCACGTATTGGATATATTGATGATGGTTCACCTAATGCATTCACTTATGGACATACAAAAAATGACGCAAGAATTGTTATTACAAGAGGAATTTTAGAGTTACTTAACGAAGAAGAAGTAAAAGCGGTAGTTGGTCATGAATTAGGACATGCCGTACACTATGATATGTTATTTATGACGGTTGCTGAATTAGTTCCATTACTTTTATATGGAATATATGAAATCTGTTGCAGTGACAATGACAATAATAGTAAATATGGACAAATAATTGGTATTGTTGCTTATATTTTATATTTGTTAAGTAACTATATTATTTTATGGTTATCAAGAACAAGAGAATATAATGCTGATTATTTCTCAGTAGATGTAAATAAAAATCCAAATGTCCTTGCCCAAGCGTTAGTAAAAGTAGGATACGGACTAACTACAACAGAAGATTCAAATAAAAAACACTCAGTTTCAAAATCAAATGCACTAGGTATATTTGATTCAAAAACATCAAAATCACTAGTAGTATGTAGTTATGAAAATGATGGAAGTATCAATAAAGAAAGTATAAAAAATGCTATGAAATGGGAAATGTGGAATATATGGGCAAAATGGTATCAATTAAATTCGACACATCCATTAATTTCTAAAAGACTACTTGCAATATCAGAAAGAAGTAAAGAATTTAATCAAGAGCCATATATAACATTTGACCTACAAAAAGAAGAATCATATGTAGATGATTTTTTAGTAGAAGTTTTAATTAATATACTACCATTTTTAAGTTTATTTATCGCACTAATTTTATCAATAGTACTTTCAATGTATTTCAAACTAAATAGTTTCATATTATGGGGAATTTCTATAATTATTGTATTATTCTGTTTTGATGTAAGACTAAAAAGAAAATATAAAAATAAAGATTATAAAGAAACTAATGTAAAAGAATTATTAGGAGAAGTAAAAGTATCTGAAATAACTTCAATTCCATGTACAATAGAAGGAGAAATAATAGGTAGAGGTAATCCTGGATGTATATTTAATGAAGATTTTGTTATTAAAGATGAAACGGGAATAATTTTCTTAGATTATAGACAACCATTAAAATTACAAGATACAATATTTGCTTTATTTAAAGCACCAGAGTATTTTAATAAGAAAGCAAAAATAACTGGTTGGTATAGAAGAAGTCCAGTACCATATATTGAAATTAATACAATAGAAGTAGATGGTAAAAAGAAAAGACTATGTAGTTATCCATTAATGATTGGTTTTGAAATATTCTTTTTCTTCATAGGAATAGCTTTAATTCTAGCTGGAATATTTTAAATAAAATAAGTGATTCATTTTATGAATTGCTTTTTTTATGTATTTTTTTTATAATAAAAACTAAAAAAGAAAGTGAGATTATTATGATAAGAAATTTAAAGTTAAATAAAAAAGCAGCCGCAATACTTTTAGCAGCATCTATGTCATGCGGCTTAGTAGGTTGTGGTGAAACAGAAATGTCTTCTCCTAATATTTATGATACAATTGACACTAATACTGATAGTGATTCATTAACTAATGGATATAGACAAGTAAAAAGTGTAGATGGAGAAAATTTTGATTTAATAATTGATTATAAGTGCGATTTAGAAAATGAAGAAAATTGGACAATAACTAGTGACAAGAAGTTAACTATGGAAATAAAAACAGAAAATCTTCCAAAAAATTATAAAGTATATATTGATAACATACACACAGACACAAGTATAATTGCATCTAATGCAGCATTTAATGGAGTATTACAAGATACAATGGATGATAGAATTCATAATTCATTAATGTTAGGATTCCCAATAAATGATGATTTTGGTTACAATGGAAAAAACGAAATAGAAGGTCAAAATGAAACTTTTATCCAAGGAACATTTTATGCATACAATGGTTATGGAAGTGGTTCGGTAGAAGAAAAAAGAAGAACAGAAAGTGATTATCTAGAACATGGAGTTTATGGTAATAAGATATCTTCTATAATTGATTTATTAATTCATACACCAGAAATGGAAGAAGGAGAATATAAAGCAGTAAGTGTCTCATCTGATATAGTAATTAAATGTTGCAATTATGTACGAATTCAAAAAGATAATGGAGATATCTATTATAAAGTATATACAATAGATGAAAATGGTGAAGTAACAGATAAAGATACAAAAGAAAATCCCAACAAAAAAGCTAAATCATTTACTAAATAGTTTAAAATTAGTTATATTTATCAATGCAATTTTTTGATTTTTTTATAAAAAAACTCTAGTATAAGGAGTTTTTTTATGTTATAATGAGTGGCGACGCATAGAGAGGTGTAGTATTATGGAAAAAAGAAATGTAGCAATTATTGCCCATGTTGACCATGGAAAAACAACATTAGTTGATTGTATTTTAAAACATTCTGGTATGTTCAGAGACAATGAAGATTTAAGTAATATGTCAATGGACTCAAATTCACTAGAAAAAGAACGTGGAATTACTATCTTAGCAAAGACAACAGCCCTAGATTATAAAGGAGTAAGAATTAATATCCTAGATACTCCAGGACATGCTGACTTTGGTGGTGAAGTTGAACGTATCATGAATATGGTAGATGGTGTTATCCTTGTAGTAGATGCTTATGAAGGAGCAATGCCACAAACAAGATTCGTTTTAAAGAAGGCTTTTGAAGCTAAAGTAAAACCTATCGTTGTAATTAATAAAGTTGATAAACCAAGTGCAAGATGTAAACAAGTAGTTGATGAAGTATTAGATTTATTTATCGAATTAGGAGCAGATGATGAAGCCCTAGATTTTGATGTAATTTATGCATCAGCAATTAACAATACTTGTTCATTAGACCCAGATTTATCAACACAAACTCCAGGATTTGCTGAATTACTTGATAAAATTATTGAAGAAATTCCAGCACCAAAAGGAGATGTAAATGCTCCATTACAATTCCAACCAGCATTATTAGATTATAACGAATTTGTTGGAAGAATAGGAATTGGTAGAGTAGCAAACGGAACTATTAAGACAGGTGAAATGGTAACTTGCTGTAGACTTGATGGAACTGCAAAACAATTTAGAATCCAAAAATTATTTGGATTCTATGGATACAATAGAGTAGAAATTGAACAAGCAGAAGCAGGAGACATTATTGCGATATCAGGACTTGCAGATATTTCTGTAGGTGAAACTGTATGTAACAACAATGATATCTTACCACTTGAGCCATTACACATTGATGAGCCAACACTTCAAATGACATTTGGAACAAACTCATCACCATTTGTAGGACGTGATGGTAAAATAGTTACTGCAAGAAAGATTGAAGAAAGATTGAATCGTGAGACTCAAAAAGATGTTTCATTAAAAGTAGAACCAGCAACTAATGAATCATTCTTAGTTAGTGGTCGTGGTGAATTGCACCTAGGTATTTTAATTGAAAATATGAGACGTGAAGGATACGAACTAGAAGTATCAAAACCAAGCGTAATCATTAAAGAAATTGATGGTGTAAAATATGAACCATATGAAGAATTACAAATAGAAGTACCAGAGGATTCAGTAGGTTCAGTAATAGAACAATTAGGTGTTCGTGGTGGAAAAATGGAAAGTATGCATAACTTCGAAAATCAAGTAAGATTACTTTACACAATACCATCTCGTGGATTAATTGGATTCTCAACTGACTTTATGACTTTGACTAAAGGTTATGGTATTATGAACCATACATTTAAAGAATATCTTCCATATGAAAATATTGTTATTGGTGAAAGAAAATTAGGTGTTTTAGTTTCAATGGAAAATGGAAACTCAACAGCATATTCAATCGGTAACCTTGAAGGAAGAGGAATTATGTTTATTGAACCAGGTACTGAAGTATATGAAGGTATGATTGTTGGTGAATGTAACAGAGATTCTGATTTAGCAGTTAACGTTGTTAAAGGAAAACAATTAACAAATACACGTGCATCAGGATCAGACCATACAGTAGTATTAAAAAGACCTCGTCCAATTACTTTAGAGTATGCACTTGATTATATTAATTCCGATGAATTAGTAGAAGTAACTCCAAATAACATTAGATTACGTAAGAGAATTTTAAATACTGAAGAAAGAAAAAAGTTTGACGCTAGAAAGAAAAACTAATAAAAATATAAAAATAGCCCCTAAAGGCTATTTTTTTGCTTGAATATTTTTGTGTTATCTAATATAATGTAATTAGGATAGAGGTGGGTATATGAATCAGAATCAACAAAATATGCAACAACGTAATCAAGTACAACAAAGGAGTCAACAAATGACACAAGAAGAGTTACAAAAAACACAAGTGTTAAACTTGAAAGACGTTGAGGAAGCAGCAAGATTTGAAAGAATTACAAGTAAAAAGCCAGCTATTATAGTAGCTGCAATAGGAGCCTTATCTATCATGTTTGGGGCAACTTTTGGCGTAGTACAAACTTTAACTGCTGAACCTACTATTAAAGATAACTCTAATAGTACAACAGAAAAAAGACAAGTACTTACCCAAACAGATTCCTTAAATTGTACTCTAAGCTTATTAAATAATGCTGACGGAACAGATCAAATATATAATGTAGTATATACATTTCAAGATAATAAATTAACTAATTTTGTAAGAAAATCATCAGTAGCACCAACACCAGGAAGTATTGTAGGAGTTAATTCTTTAACTGGCTTTAAAGCAGCACTTCCACCATTCTTAATGTCTTTAACAGGATATGAATCAGTTGTTGCCCCATCCGGTGATGGAGTAATCATAACAACAACAGTGGATTACTCAAAATTAGATTTATCAACATTCCCTGATGCTCAACAAACAATACCATATACAAAAATAGAGTATATTGCAGGAACAGATAAAGCAAGTATTCAAGCAGATGCATTAGCAAAAGGCTATACATGTCAATAAAAAAAGAGGTTTCAATTGAAACCTTTTTCTATGCAATAAATTATAAAAAAACTGCACAAATTATTATGCAGCCATTTCTTGTTTCTTTAAAGTTCTAATTTCTTTAGCTGAAAGTCTAACTTTAGTACCATCTTCAAGTCTATATACTTGTAGATTTAAGTTTTGTCTCTTTTTAGTAGAATTTAAAGCATGAGATCTTAAATTTTTTACATTATCTTTTCTAGTAGTAATATTAACTGCCATATTATCCCTCCTTTGGTATTACTCGTTCTGCTTTATAACTTTACCATAAAAACCTAATAAAGTCAAATAAAATAAGTGATTTTCCTATATTTGAAAATAAAAACACAACTAATAAAAAATATGATAAAATAAAAACAAAGGAGGTATTAGGTATGTATATTCCATTATTTAACAAAACAAATTACAACTTATTATCAAGTCTTTTAAAAATAGATGAATTAGTACAATTTGCAAAAGAAAAAAACTTAACTAGTATCTCTATAACTGATACAAATATGTTTGGAACCATGGAATTTATAAAAAAATGTGAAAAGTATAATATTAAGCCTGTTATTGGATTAGAACTTTTACTTGAAGAATATAAAGTTATTGTCTTTTGTAAAGATTATTTAGGCTATCAAAGTCTAATAAAATTGTCAACTATTCAAAACGAAAGAAAAATAACTATCGATGATTTATCTAAATATAATAAAAACATAATAGCAGTATTACCATTTAATTATAAAGATAAAGTGAATGAAATAGAAAAGATTTATAAAGATTTATATATAGGTTATGAAAATTTACAAGAAGAAAAAGAATTACTACTTGATAGAAAAAACATAGTATTTTTTAGAGAAAGTCTCTATCTTAATTTAGATGATGAATACATATTACCATACCTATATCGTATAAGAGATGGAAAAACTATATCTGATGATATAACATATGATACTAAAAATCATGAATTAAATATAATGAATTTAAATGAATTAACTGATAATATAGGACTTATTAATACTATGAAAATAGCAGATAGTTGTAACCTAGTGTTTCCAGCATCAGAGAACCTTCTTCCAATATATGAATGTGCTAATCCAAAAGAATATTTATTTGAACTATGCAAAGTTGGATTAAATAAAAGATTAAGTGGAAATATTCCAAACAATTATAAAGAGCGTTTAATTTATGAGTTAAAAATTATTAATGAAATGGGCTTTCCAAATTATTTTTTAGTAGTATATGATTTTATTAAATTTGCTAAAAAAAATAAAATACTAGTAGGTCCAGGTAGAGGAAGTGCTGCAGGATCGCTTGTTGCATATTCTTTGGGAATAACTGATATTGATCCTTTAAAATATGATTTATTGTTTGAAAGATTTCTAAACCCAGAAAGAAAGACAATGCCTGATATTGATACTGACTTTCCAGATAATAAAAGAGACATCGTAATTAATTATGTAAAAGAAAAATATGGCGAGAAAAGAGTAAGCGGAATAATTACTTTTGGAACAATGGCTGCAAAACAAGCAATTAGAGATACATCAAGAGTATTAAATATACCAATTTATAAAGTAGATGCACTATGTAAATTTATTCCAGCAATGTCAAAAGATAAATTAATTGATATTTATAATAAAAATCAAGCATTTAGAGCTCACGTTGAAAGTGACATTCTTCTATCAAACATGTTTAAAATTGCACTAAGACTAGAAGGATTCCCAAGACATACATCATCACATGCTGCGGGAATTATTATGAGTAGAAAAGATCTTGATGAAGTAATTCCACTATATAAAACAGATGATTTATATTTAACAAGCTATTCTATGGAATATTTAGAAGAATTTGGTCTTTTAAAAATGGATTTTTTAGTATTAAAAAATCTAACTTTAATTGATAATATCTTAAATGATATTAAAAAAACATATGGAAAAGAAATAGACTTTACCAAAATACCATTAGATGACAAAGAAACACTAGAAATATTTAAAACAGCAAATACTTGTGGAATATTTCAATTTGAGTCAAGTGGTATGAGAAATTTCTTACGTAATTTAAAACCATCTACATTTGAAGATATCTTTGCAGCAATAGCTTTATTTAGACCAGGAGCAGCCATAAATATAGACTCATATATTAGAAGAAAACATGGAGAAGAAAAAGTAACATACTTAGATGATTCTCTAAAAGAAGTAACAAAAAATACATACGGAATCTTAATCTACCAGGAGCAAATTATGCAACTTGCTAATGTTTATGCTGGATACTCTTTAGGAGAAGCAGATATTCTAAGAAGAGCGATGTCGAAGAAGAAAGTAGACTTACTAAAAAATGAAGAAGAGAAATTTATTAGAAAAAGTGTAGAAAATGGTCACAGTAAAGAACAAGCAAAAGAATTATTTAATTTAGTTCTAAATTTTGCAGGATATGGTTTCAACAAATCTCACTCAGTAGTATATTCAATAATTGCCTATAAAATGGCTTATTTAAAATGTCACTTCAAAACAATCTTTTTTGCTAATTTATTAACAAATGTAATAGGTAGTGAAACAAAAACAAATGAGTATATTTTAGAAGCAAAAGCAAATAAAATAGAAATAGAAAAACCAACTATTAATAATAGTGATTCAAATTATATAGTAAAAGAAAATAAGATAATTTACCCAATATCAAATATAAAATCAATTGGTGTTGTAGTAACTGAACAAATAAAAAAAGCAAAAGAAGAAGGAATATTTAAAGATATATATGATTGTTTCAGTAGACTATATATTGCAGGTCTTGGTAAAAAGACATTAGAAACTTTGATATATGCAAATGTTTTTAAAGAATTTAATTATAACAGACAAACACTAATTTATAATTTAGATAGTCTATTTAATTATGCCGAACTTACAAAAGATATTGACCCATCACTTGTAATGAAACCAGATATTGATTATAAAGAAGAATATCCTAATACATATCTTTTAGAAAAAGAAAAAGAAGTCTTTGGATTCTATTTATCAGAACATCCAACAACATTCTATAAAAAAGAATATCCATATACCATATCATTAAATGAAATAGGAAAGTATCTCCAAAAACAAATAGATACTCTAATATTAATAGAAAAAGTAAAAGAAATAACTACTAAAAAAGGAGATAAAATGGCTTTTGTAACAGGAAGCGATGAAACAGGAAGTAAAGAATTCACAATATTTCCAAAAACTTATAATCAGTATTCTAATATAGAAAAAGGTAACTTATTACTTGTACGTGGTAAAGTAGAAAAAAGACTTAATGAACTTCAAATAATAGTAGACAAAATAAAATTTTTAGAGGGAGAGATTAATGAAAAGTAATCAAAAAATATATAGTATAAATGCAATTGTAATTATAATAGACATATTTACTAAATTATTAGTCACAACAAAATTAAAAGAAAACGACTTAATAAGTATAATTCCAAACTTCTTTTCAATATATTATGTAAAAAACACAGGAGCAGCTTTTTCTATATTACAAGATAGTACAATCTTTTTAGTAATATTAAGTGCCTTAATAATTGTAGTTTTAGATAGATTTATAAAAAAAGAAAAGAATATGCTTCGTCTTCAAGAACTATCTTTTGGTCTTGTTATGGGAGGAATATTTGGCAATATGATAGATAGAATTATAAATCATTCAGTAACAGATTTTATTTCATTTAGAATATTTAATTATAATTTTCCTGTATTTAATATTGCAGATATCGGAATAACTGTAGGAGCGTGCTTATTAGTTATAAGTATATTAATAGAAGAGAAAAAAATATCTAAAAATAAATAAAGTAAAAGGAGATTTAATGGATAAATTTATAAAATATTATAAAAAAGAAAAAGAAATATTAACTAACAAAATAAATGAATTTAATAATAATTTAGTAATAGAAGATAACAAACTTATAAAAGATAATTTATTGTTATTTAAAAATTTAAATTCAGATGGAAAACTTATAAGAGGAACATTAGTAAATTTAGGATATAGTCTTTTAAAAGAAAAAGAAAACTATAGTAATGACCTAGCCCTTGCATATGAAGTATTTCAAACTGCAATTCTAGTTCATGATGATATTATTGATAATGACCAAAAAAGAAGAGGAAAAGATACTATTCATTATGCAAATTATAATAAATATAAGAATTATTCAACGGATACTCTTGAGGTAAGAAAATTGGGAAATTCAATTGCTATTTGTATGGGAGACTATGGATTAAGTCTTGCAAGTAAAATAATTGTTGACTCTTATAAAGATAATACTAATCTATCAAATGTTTTAAGTTATTTTCTTGATACAATATTAAAGACAATAAAAGGAGAGATATTAGATGTTACATTACCATTTAATAGTAAACACTCTCTTATAACAAATAAAGAATTAGAAGAAAATATTTTATGTATTTATAAATTAAAAACAGCATATTATACAATAATTGGTCCAATATCAACAGGAATGATATTAGCAGGAACAACAAGTGAACAGTTAAAAGATATTGAACAATTTGGCGAATTAGTAGGAATTGCCTTTCAAATACAAGATGATATTTTAGGAATATACTCAGAAGAAACAGGAAAAGTCAAAGCATCAGATATAAAAGAATTCAAACAAACAATACTATATTCATATGCAATTGAAACAGAATATAAAGATGAATTATTAAAGTATTATGGGACTAGTGACTTACAAGAAGAAAGTATAAAAAAAGTCCAAGAAATATTAAAAAAATGTGGAGCACTAGACTATTCTAAAAATAAAATGAATGAGATGTATGATGAATCACTAAATATATTAAGTAATATTTCATGGATAAAAGAAAATAAGAAAGAATTATTAAAAGGCTTTGTAGAATACTTAAGAACAAGAAATAAATAGAGACTATAATGATATGAACCTCGTTTCTATTTTGTCCAAGAAACGGGGATTCAGTTCATAAATAGTCTTTTTTTATCTTTTTATTAATTTTTTTTCTCCATTAAATTCAATCTCTTTAGAATAATAATTATCAATTATAGAAGACTCTTCCCATCCATAAGCATTAATAATACTAGAAAATTCATCAAGTCTAAACTCAGGAATTGTAATTATAGGTTTCTCTGTCTTTAAATATTCAAAAGAATCTTCTAATAACAACTTAGAGTAACCTTTCTTTCTATATTCAGGATTAACCATAAAAGTACATAACTTTTTCTCCTCATCATTCTTTAAAATACTAATCCCAACAACTTCTAAACCATCTAAATAAAAAATAATATCTCCGTTCCCATTAATCACACGAGGAATATTCTTAGAAAAAAACCATTTATAGTATTCAGGATACTGACTTTTATTATAATCAGTTAACAAATAAATTTCATTTACTGCCTTAGAAAAATTCTTATCATGCATCTTACTTAAAATAAACTTCTCCATTAAACCACTTCCTTAAGAAAGTATTATAACATACTAATATAAAACATGTTATAATCATTTTAGGTGATTATTATGAAAAAGAAACTATTAAGTAATACTTATTTAAATGAAGCAGAAAAGTATCAAATAAAATTTTTTCTTGATGAAGAAGATAAATATGTTGTTATAAAAAAACTAATAAAATTATCTAAACCATTTATAATAAAAAATAATGTTATCGCAATGGATAATGGATATTATGTAATAGAAATAGTACCAAAAAATAAAAACTATGCTCTTCGTATATTCTTAAATGATAGAAAAGAACTAGTTGAATATTACTTTGATATTATAAAAGAAAGTGGTCTTGATAAAGAAACAAAAATACCATACTTCATAGACTTATATTTAGATATAACAATAGACAAAGAAAATACTATAAATATATTAGATGAATATGAATTAAACTATGCCCTAAAAACTAATGATATAACTGAATCAGACTATGAACTTGTTCTAAATGTAAAAGAAAAGTTACTAAAAGAAATAAAAGAAAAAAGTAATGACTTACTTAATTTAGATTATATGAAATACCTAGGTGATATGTAATGAAATATTTTGGAAGTAAAACTTTAGAAACAAAAAGACTAATTCTTCATAAAACAGAAGAAAAAGACTTAAAAGAATTATGGAATATTTTATGTATAGATTGTGTTAATAAATACTATTTAACGTCTAAACTTCATTTTAATTGGGAAGAAGAAATACCATATCAAATGTCTAAGTTAGAAAATAGTACTGATCCTACTAATTTTACTTGGACAATAGAATTAAAAGAAGATAATACTGTAATTGGACAAATAACTATACCAGAAATAGAAAATGATATAAGAGATATAGGCTGGTTTATTGACCCGACATATCAACATAAGGGATATGCTTATGAAGCAGCAGTAGAAGTATTAAAATATATGTTTTTAGAAGTAGAGATAAAAAGTATAAAAACGTGTGCTGCAATAGAAAATAAAGCAAGTTACACTTTAATGGAAAAATTAGGTTTTAAAAGGGAAAATACAAGAAAATTTATTAAATATACATTTGTTGAAGAAGAAGTAGAGTGCTATAACTATACACTAACTAAAAAAGATTTTTTAAAAGAATTATTTCATAAAGAAAATCTCTACGTTGATATCGATATCGATAAAGACCCATATATAAAACATTTAACTGATGATTTAGTACTAAATATTACTGGAGAGTCTGGAAGTGGAAAAACTACACAAACAGAAAAATATAAAAATGACCCATCCTGTATAGTAATTGATACAGATGAAGTCTATAAAAGTAAAAATAAAAGTAATGCAAATCAAGAAGTTTATGATATGTTAATAAAAAAATATAATGAATTACCAGACTTGTTCACATCATTTGATGAAGTTTATAAAAGTATAATTAACCACTTTAAATACTCTAATAAATTAGTTATAATTGATAGTGCACAGTTTAGAAATTTACAGGATATAAGTATTTTAAAGGGAGATATTATTGTAATTAGAACATGTGTAAATACTTGTTACAAAAGATGTATTGAAAGATTTGAAAAAGATGGTAATCATACATTAGATGAAATAGGAGCATATTCAGAAAAAAAGAAAAAAATTTATATTTGGTATAATTATTTAAATAAGTTTTTAGAATCATTAGATAAAGAATAGGAGAAATTATGGACAGATTTAAAGCTACGAAAAGAGCCAGTGTTTTAGGTATTATTGGCAATTTATTTTTAGCAATTATTAAAGGAATAATTGCTATTATTAGTAATAGTCAGTCTTTACTAGCAGATGCATTTAATAGTACGGGAGACATACTTTCATCACTAATGACTTATATAGGAAACAGAATAAGTTCAAAAAAAGCGGATGATGATCACAACCTAGGTCACGGAAAAGCTGAATATATTTATAGTTTATTAATAAGTATAACAATGTTATTATTAAGTACCAGTGTTATTAAGAGCGCAACAGAAACATTAATTCATAATACAAAAGTAAATTACTCAATCTGGTTAATTATTGTTTGTATAGTAACAATTTTAACGAAATTTTGTCTATTTTTATACACAAATTACTTATATAAAAAGACAAATAATATTTTAATAAAAGCAAATAGAACTGATCATAGAAATGACATGTTAGTAACAACATTAACACTTATATCAATAATTTTAGGAAGTATTGGAGTAAAATACATTGATTCAGTTGTAGGTATCTTAATATCATTATGGATAATGTTAACAGCAATAGAATTATTTAGAGAAAGCTATAATATCTTAATGGATAAAAGTATCGATAATGAGACAAAAGACGAAGTACTAAGTCTTATAAAAGAACATAAAGAAGTAAAAAAAATTCAACACTTTAATTCAACACCTGTAGGGTATAAATACCAAATATCATTTACGATATTTGTAGATGGAAACTTAACAACATTTGAAAGTCATAAAATAGCAAATCACTTAGAAAGAGAAATAGAAGAAAAATTTGAAGAAATTTATTTGACAGTTATTCATGTTAATCCATATGGTAAGCCTAAGGTAATTGCTAAGAAAAAATAAAATGTGTTATAATATTAAAGAGATTGTGGAGTGATACTATGAATTTAGAAGAAGAATTTGACAAAAGAGTTGAAAAAAATTTTGATATAAAGAAAAAAAGAATAAGTATTCTTGAAAACTATGGAGAAAATTTTCAAAAAAATAATTATATTACTAACCCAGCGATAGGAAGAGATGAACAAATTAAACAGTTAATTCTAATTTTATTAACACCTGATAAATCAGCGGTATTAATAGGTAAACCTGGTGTTGGTAAAACAGCAACAGTAGAAGGACTTGCATATCGTATTCAAAGAAACTTAGTACCGGATGTTTTAAAAGGCTATCAAGTAATAAAAGTAAATACTGCAGCACTTTTAGGAACAGACCCAGTAACAGGAGAATCAAAAGTACAAACATTAATTGATGAATTAAAAGATAAGACTAAATTAATTTTATTTATAGATGAAATTCATACCCTTATGGGAACAAAAGGAGAAGCACTAGATTTTGCAAATATGTTTAAACCAGCTCTTGATAGAGGAGATATTAAAGTAATTGGAGCAACAACAACAGAGGAATATGAAAGATATATTTTAAGAGATAAAGCCTTTGTTAGACGTTTCCAAAAAGTAGAAATATTTGAACCAACAAGAGATGAAAACATTCAAATTTTAATTGGTACACTTCCAAAGATAGAATATAGAACAGGAGCAAAAATGTTATATTCTCCATATATTCAACAAAGAATAATGGCTTTTATTACAGATATCACTAGTGAATATAAAAGAATATATGAAATAGGCTCACGTTATCCTGATGTTTCACTAACAATAGTTCAACAAGCCTTCTCAAATGCTTTATTTGATAATAGAAAAGAAGTAAATATAATTGATTTTAAAACAGCAATTATGAATAGTAAGAACATCTACCCAGATGTAATAAAAAAGAGTATGCCTGAATTTGATAAATTATTTGAAGAACAATTAAGTGAATTTAATATTGAAAATAAAATTAATATTGAAAGATTAGGAGAAGAATAAAAAGGAGAAATATATGATATGTAGAAAGTGTGGTAAACGTCTAAAAGAAGGGGAAATGTTTTGTACTATTTGTGGATGCTTTAATGACCCAAATGATACAAGCAATTATGATGATAATAAAAAAGGAAACTTTACTAATGATGATGAAGTAAATTTATTAAAAGAAGATGAAGAATCAGTAAATGATGGTATAGAAATACAAGCATTCTCACCAGATACAACAACAGATGACACTAATAAAACAGGTTTTTTTGACTTTCAAGATGATAGATTTTTAGAGGCATATATTGGAGAAGATTATAAAGTAGTTGCAAGAAAAAAAATAAATATTTATGCATTACTTTTAAGTTGGATATATTTTTTATATAGAAAGTTATATATAACTGGTATTATAGGTCTAATAATAACAGGAATATTTATTAAATTTTTTACTAAGTATTTAATAGTATTTATAATTATTTCTATGATTTTTTCAGGACTTCTATTTAACCCAATTTATATAGCAGTTGCCAAACAAAGAGTATTAAAAATAAAAAAAGAAGAGGAATATAGCGATGACTTTGCAACAGAACAAGTATGTGCTAAAAAAGGTGGAGTAAACTTTGTTGTTCCAATAATAATCTACTTATTATTTTTAGTAGCAACGTTCTTTAGTATGTATAATGTAATATTTCCAAAGAAAACATCAAAGTTTTATAAAGAAAATAATGAAAACCAAGCTAGTTGTATCTCATTAGTAAAAAGAATATATACTCAGCGTGAAACATTAAAAATAAATGGAAACATAAAAGAAGGAACTTGTGTAATTACACCAGGGGTTAATAAAGACTATAATATTTATATAATGGTACAAAATGATAAAAAAACTTTCTATCAATTTTATAAAACAGAAAATAATTATTTAGTGATAAAAGGAAGTACAGAATATTTAACTGAATTACAAGAAAAAGTCCAAAATAAAACTATATCTAAAGAAGAAGAAACATATCTAAATAATTCAGTAAATATAGAATCAAAATTTAGAACAGTAAAAACAACATCACAAACAGAAGATGAATTAATTGTTAAAAATAAAGATTCAAGTGAAAAATTAAATTATGTTATAGGCGAAGAAGAATTTAAAAGGTAATTTGCAAATTCTTCTTTTTTTTAGTATACTAAATTACAAGATGATTCTAGAAAGGTTGTAAAGATCGTTGAAGCGCCAGGTCCATAATAGGATGACGAGGTTAGTAGTTATCGAAATATTCGGCGGATTCTACTACGGATAAGTGGTTCGTTAGATATATGTCAAAAAGTAAAATCAACATTACAACAATATATATATCTTCACATATGTTTTAATAGTGGAGGAAAATATATATGTGTGGAATTATAGGATATATAGGTAAAAAACAACCTGTAAACTTTTTATTAGAAGGATTAAAAAAACTTGAATATAGAGGATATGATTCAAGTGGAATAGCAATTAAGGAAAATGAAAATATTCAAATAATTAGAAGTATAGGAAGAATTAAAGATTTAGAAAACAAAACTAAGAATACTAAACTTCTAAATGGAAATATAGGAATAGCTCATACAAGATGGGCAACACATGGAGAACCAACTGAAGAAAATGCTCATCCTCATCAAGTAGGAAATGTTACATTAGTTCATAATGGTATTATTGAAAATGCAGAAGAATTAAGAGAAAACCTAATAACTGATGGAGTGAAATTTAAAAGCGAAACAGATACAGAAGTAGCATGTGCTGTCATAAATAAATATTATGAGAAAGACCCAATTGCTGCTATTACAAAAGCATTAAAAGAATTAAAAGGTTCTTATGCATTTGGAATAATTTTTAAAGATAGTGATAAATTATATGCAGTAAGAAAAGATTCTCCATTAATAATTGGTATAGGAGAAGAAGAAAATTATATAGCATCAGACATAGCAGCAATTATAAACTATACAAATAAATATATTTTATTAGAAGATAATGAAATAGTAGAACTAACTGCTCAAGAAATTAAAACCTATAAGGATGGAGTAGAAATAAAAAAAGATATTCAAGCAGCAAACATAACAGCAGAAGAGGCAGACAAAGGTTCATATAAACATTATATGTTAAAGGAAATAATGGAAGAACCTATTGTTTTAGCAAGAACTCTAAATAGATATATAAATAATATGGAGTCTGTATTTGATGTATCAAAATATGAAGAAATTCATATTGTTGCTTGTGGTAGTGCAATGTATGCAGGAATGATTGGTAAAAGTCTATTAGAAGAAAAAGCAAATATCAAGTGTTTAGTAGAATGTGCCAGTGAATATAGATATAAAAAAGTAATTTATGATAGAAAAACATTAGTGATTTTAGTTTCACAATCAGGTGAAACAGCAGATACAGTAGCTGCAATGCGTAAGGCTCACGAAGAAAATATTGATACACTAGCAATTGTAAATGTTAAAACAAGTACAATAGCACGTGAAGCAAAACATGTAATGTTCATAGAAGCAGGACCAGAAATTGCAGTCGCAACAACAAAAGCATATCTTTTACAAGTAGCAGTATTCTCACTGATTGCTTTAAAAGCAGCAAATTTGTTAGGATTTGAAAAAAATTATAATGATATATTAAAAGAAGCTGAAAACTTACCTAAATTACTAAAGAAAGTATTAGAAGATAAAGAAGAATTTAAAAGTATTTCTAAAGAAATATATCAAAATAAAGACGTTTTCTATATTGGTAGAGGAATAGACTATGCAATGTGTTTAGAAGGAAGTTTAAAATTAAAAGAAGTTTCATATACTCATAGTGATGCATATCAAGCAGGAGAATTAAAACATGGAACGATTTCACTTATTGAAGAAGACGTACCAGTATTCGCAATCATTACAGATGATAGAATTAAAGATAAAACTGAATCTAATGTTATTGAAGTAGATTCAAGAAAAGCCAAAGTATTTACAATAACAAATGATGATACAATAAAAAATCATCATAAAAAATATGTAGTACCAAAAACAAGTTATTATTTACAAGCTATTCTTACAGTACCACCACTACAATTAGTAGGATACTATGTAGGAGATTTAAAAAAACTTGATATTGATAAACCAAGAAATTTAGCAAAGTCTGTTACCGTTGAATAATTAACAAACATAAATATTCTTAATATAATAAAATGAAAGGAGAATGTTTATGTACAATTATGCATACCCATATCCAATATATACAACAGGAAATAATAACAATAATGATAGTGTAAATAATGGTTGGTGGGCAATATTCATAATAATTATAATTATTTTCTTCCTATTCTGGGGATTTGGAAATAATAATGGTAACAATAATTGCAGATAATAAAAGAACTATAATGAGAAATCATTATAGTTTTTTTGACATTTTAATAAGAAAGCTATATAATATGCAACATTAAAGAAGGGATAAGTATGCTTAAAGAAGAAACAAAAAAAGATATTTTAAATGTATCGTTATTAATAAAAGACTACAAAAAGGCATTACCACAATACGATTATATTTATACAAGGACAAATGAGAACTTAAATCTTTTGTTAAAAGATATAGAAGTTAAGAATAAGAAAGTCTTAACAGTACTAGCAAGTTCTGATCAATTATTTTACTTTTTACTAAAAAATGCTAAAGAAGTAGAAACATTTGATATAAATGTTTTAACTAAATACTTTTTCTACCTAAGAAAATGGAACTTACTATATCTGAAAGAATATTTTTATCCAAAAGGTCCTTTAAACAGTAAATATATTTTAAAGTTACTTGAATTTGCAAAAAAAAATATTACGACTGATGGTGAAGAACAAGCATATCTTTTTTGGAAAAGTCTAACTAATAGATACAATACTATTCCAATAGCTCATCATATAAATAAAACACAAAATGGTATAATTAAAGAGGAAAAAGATGAATTAATTGAAAAATTAAAGACGTATGAACTTAAATTTAAAAATATAAATATAATGAAGAAACAAAATAGAAACAGAAAAAAACATGATATTATATTTATTTCCAATATTCCAGAATGGTATGATGATATTGAAGAATCTATTTCATTAAAAGAAAATGTAATAGATTTATTAGAAGATGATGGAAGAGTAATAGGAAGTAATATACTTGAGACAGAAATACCAGAAAAAGATTTGTTTAAAAAAGAATTTGATTATATTGAAGATACTCCATATAAATTAGGATATACTCTTCAAAAGATTGCAAGAAAATAAATAAATTTTTTTAATATTTTAAAAGTTAGGGGAGTATATATGGATATAGAAACATTTGATAATTTCTTTTCTGATTGATTAATATATATAGTTGAGAGAAAAAGCGGAGTAGTTGTATATCCAGAAGATGATAAAGCTGAATATATAAAGAATCTTAGATGTATTGGTAATGAGGAATATTATGATACACTTACAAGAAGGTATTATCAAAGAAAATATATTTATACTAAAGATGGATTAGATGTGTATAAATATAATGATGTTACTGATTATAAACAAAAGATAGTTGAATTAGAAACAGATCAGACAATGAATATTCCAATTAAGAAAAGACTTTATGAAGACTTAAAAGTTTATTTACAAGTATATAAAAATATACCAATGCCATTTTCTCTAGCTCTAATTGATATAGACCATTTTAAACAAGTAAATGATAAATATGGCCATTTAGCAGGAGATAGAGTACTAAGAGACATCGCAACATTCTTAAAAAATAATATAAGGCATAATGTAAATCCAATAACTGGTAAACCGGATAGACCAATTGATGGAATTTATAGGTTTGGTGGAGAAGAAATACTTTTATTATTAAAAAATATTAATGCTGAAAATACTGAGAAAAGATTAAATCAAATAAGAAAAACTCAAGCAAGAAAATTATATAAATTAAAAGAAGATGGCTCATTAGATGATTCATCAAAAATAACTTTCAGCGCAGGAGTAGTAAATCTTCCAAAGAATGTTAGTTTACCAAATAGTGACAATGAGTTAGAAAATTTTATAAATAATTGTATAGAAGCAGCAGATGCTAAATTATATGAAGCAAAAGAGACAGGAAGAAATAATGTAAAACTGGAAAAAATTTATAGACTATAAAAGGCATACTAATTAAAGTCATGCCTTTTTTAAATTTATAAAACAAAAAAACCAATTCAAACGAATTGGTTTAACTTTTAAACTGGGGCGCTCTAAGAGAATCGAACTCTTGCATACTAGTGCCACAAACTAGCGTGTTAACCACTTCACCAAGGGCGCCATTTCAAAAGTACAAGAATATTCTATCAATAAAATTAACATTTGACAAGTATAAATTGTATTTTCTTGTACTTTTTTAGTATTTTATCTATGTTTTATTATGGATTTTACTTTTTCATCGACATAATCTGAAATTTTTTCACGATAATCAATACCTATTTCTTGTTCTAAATCTTTTTTAAATGAATAAGAATTAGACATTTTCTTTACCCATGCATTTAAAATACCTGCATTATCTTTGGAAACATTTTTATTCTTTTTCATTTCTAAGCATAAAAATCTAGCAATAGTATAGTTAAGTCTAGCACGATTTATATCGGTTGCTCTATGATCTAATAAATATTTGTCCATATCACATAAATACATAAAATCACGTGAGAAAAGAAAACTGCCATCATTAATATCTTCTACTTGAATTTTTTGCTCACTTAATCTTGCAAAGTCTTCTTCAAAGTCATTGAATGAATCAATTAAATCACCACAAGTAAAATCTCCTGGTTCTCTATATGTTGGTGTACCCTTATACTTTTCAGAAGTAATATCAGGAATATAGTCCATAACATATCCTACATAAACTCCATCATTATTATATAAAATATCTCTTGGCTGAATTATTCTTTTTAAATCTAAATCATCCATAAATTTAATTACTTTTTTATAAGTCATTTTATTAAATTCTTTTTGCAATTCAATATTATCTTTTAATATTTTTATAACTTTTTCTTCATTAAGTTTTAAAACAATACCATCAATGCCACGACCAACTAATTCAAGGTCTTCTACATTTTCAATTTTTTTTCCTTCTCTTCCAATAATAACTTCCCTTGCTAATTTAGGAATATATACTTTCTTACCCAAACAAATCACCCCTTCATTGTTTTGCATATTATAGCACAAAATCAAGATTTCGTCAATTATAACTAATCGAGAAAAAAACACCTCTAAAAAGGTGCATAATTATATGTATATTAATTCTTCTTTAATTTTCTTAATAACTTACTAAATATAGTATTTTTATCATCTACTGGTTCTTCACCATATAATTTTCTTCTTATTTTATCGAATTCAATTTCATGTAATTTCGTATTATAATAATCAAAAGGTGAATTTGAAACTTTAAATATTTCTTCTATTTTAATAATTTCATCATCTGTAAAATTATTAAACAATTTTTCTCTAAAAAGTAAAGCATCGCTTGCTTGATAGTTCATATTCTTAACTAAATTAACTAGCCTTAGTCTATTAATTTCATCCCATTTCATTATGTCAGAGGCATTAGAAATAATATTTGCTTTTTGTTTGGGGCTTGCAGTTAATATAAAAGCTTCTCCAAATAATTCAATTCCCTGTTTTGTTAAAAAATGATTAATACAGCTTCTGTAATGACCATTCTTTTTCTCAAAAGCAACATATTCATCTTTTTTTAAAATATCTTTAAATGTTTTTATTATTTCTTTTTCTGAAGGCAAATCATCCTTATCTAAACTTCTATAAAAATATTTAAATACTTCACTCTGTTCCTTTAATAGTCTAATGTAATCTTCTTCATCAAACTCACAAGATATTTCTTTAACAAGAGCAAATAAGTTAAGATCATACGGCTTATGTCCAAAGACATACCCAGCATCCAATAAGTCATTTAATAATTTTAAATTATCTTCATATAAACCAGTATAGTATAAGACTAATGAACTTAATATTCTATCACTTTCACTTTCATTGTTAGATGGAAGTAATTTATATGTTGAATTTAACTTATTAGTATTACTTGCATTTACCTTGCATAAATCTTTTATCACTTCAAGCATCTTTGTATCAACTTCTTTTTCTCTATCTCCAGATAAGACAATTTGTTGCTGTCTAACACGATACTTTATATCTTGAAGTAATTTTTTAGCATAAATATCAATATAATTTATATTTTCTACATTTTCCATAATAATCTCCTTTTAACGATTTATTTTAAACATTATCAAGTGTTTAGTCAATATATTGCTGTTTCTGGATTGTGTATACGTAAAACGATTTGCTAAAGTTATTAAAATTGAGTGATATATAGAAAATAATTTGCATTGATATCTATATGTCGTGGATAAAGAAGATTCTAATAAAACTTGTATTAACGAAAATTAAAAATTTTAAATATAATAAGAAAAATTTGTTTAGGAATAATTAAAGAAATAAAAGTAATATATAATTAAGCCTTAAATAGTAGATTTCCAATATTAAGTATAAGGCTTGAAAATGAAATAGAGTGAATTTTTAATTTTATTCCGAGGTCAACTAGTGATATTTAATTTTTTTGTGCATTATTGAAAAGATAAAATTGATGTGATATAATTAAAAAAAATTATGAGTGACAAACTCAAAACTAAAATCAATTATGTTAGCCATTTTATTAAGTATAAATATAAAAACTATGAATGCTGATTATGAATTGCTGAACATACTAATCTAGTTTATGTGGTCTAGAATATAAAGGTAGATGTGAATTAATCACTAATTTTAAGTTACTTTACCAATAGTTGAAAATTAAATTGAACTTAGAATCTTTTATACGTCTATCAATGTAATAAAAATATTGCATTGAATAAAAAGGGGGAAAACTATGGAAATAAAATGGACAGATTTTTTAGGAAAAACATGGAGATTTAATGATATGGGAATTGCAATCATTAATAAAAAATTAACACCTCCTGGTGGAATATTATATGACGGAAAATATTTAGTAATTAATCAAGACCCAGCAGTGCCAATTCCAGGATTTATGGTTATAACACTAAAGAGACATATAAATTCATATAATTTACTTAGTAAAGAAGAAAAAATAGAAATATCGAATCTTTTATATTTAATAGAAAAAATTGAAAAAGAGTTAAATATATCTAAAGAATTCACCATAGTTCAAGAAGATAGATGCCCACACTTTCATATATGGATATTTCCTGACGAAAATTGGCTTTCGAATGAATTTCCAAGAGGAATAGAAAAATTAAGAGAAATGTTTAAAATATCAAAAGAACGAGTAACAGAAGAGACAATTAATGAAACTATTGAAGTAACAAAAAAAATAAAATTAAAATTAAATGAATTTAAAGTGTTGTATAAAGAAAAAATATTTACAGAAATAATATAAAATAAGTATATATAAACTAATTATACTTATTTTTTTTATAAACAAAGTTAGGTACTTTTATTTATAAATTAAAGCGTTCTAAAGTTTATAAAAAAGTGTATTTGAAAAATTAAAATCACAAATTTAGTAAATAAAAAGTTGCATAGTAGTATCAAAAGTAACTTATATTATTATAGATAATTCAGGTGAAATAGTTGAAATAGTGTTATTAGGGGTAATAATATTAATAAATTTAAAAAAATATAAAAATATAATAGAATTCTTATTAATATTTTTTCTTGTAATATTATAATTTAAATTATTTGAATTTAAGTATCTTAACATAACCACTAACATCGCTTTTTCTATGGCTTAAATAATCTAAAGCATTAAATTTTATAGAACTAATTCTAGATACATTGTTTATAATTTTCTCAAATTTCTCGTTAGAAATATCTAAATGTTCTAAATAATTTTTGTAAACAGTAGGTGAAACTCCCATAATCTTTTTAAATGTTTCAGAAAAATATTCTAAAGAATTAAAACCATTATTTAAAGCAATGCTTAATATATAATTATTATCTTTAAAATAAGCTAAACTATTATATATTCTAATTGTATTAATGTACTCATGAATTGAAATACCTAATTCCCTTTTAAATCTTTTCATAATATAAGTCTTATCAAAATAAAATAATAAACTTAATTCATTGATTGTTATTTCTTTATTTATATTGTCATTTAAATATTCAATTATATTACATACTAACTCGTTTGAAAACATAAAGACCTCCTCATTGATACATATTATAGCAAAAAAATATAAAAAAGCCACTTTTGTTTAAATTGTAAAAATAGCAAATGATATAATGAAAGAGAAAGGAGTGATGAAAATGTCACAATTAAGATGGGCAACAAGTGAAGAGTTAAAATCAAAATTAAGCCCAATAAGTTCTGGTTTAAAAATAGAAAAATCAGGAATACCTATGATGTATGACGAAAAGAGTCTATACATAAAAAACGATGGAGAACAAACCCTAGTAATTGGAACATCTGGAAGCGGTAAAACACAATCTGTCATTCTTCCACACCTAAGACTCGTGATAGAAGCAGAAGAATCATTTATATTTCATGATGTAAAAGGAGAAATCTATGAAGTGTTATCTGAAAAATTAAAAAGCAAAAACTATAAAACAATAGTAATTAACTTAGATAATACTGAAACTGGAAACAGTTTTAATCCATTAAATTATCCTTATAAATTGTATAAGAATAATGAAAAAGATAAAGCAGTTGAATTATTAGAAAATCTAGGATATTACTTCTGTTGCGAAGATAGATTTAACTCAAGTGTAGACCCATTCTGGAATAATTCTGCTACTTCGTTATTTGTAGGACTTTCATTATATCTATTTGATAATAACCCTGCAGATAAAATAAATCTGGGAAATATTTTAAATTTAGTAACAGAATTAGATTCTTTAAAAGAAAAAATAAAAAAATATGATAAACTATCACCAGTTTATATCAATCTTTCAAATATAATATTAGCACCACAAGAAACTAGAGGAAGCATAGTATCTGTATTTATTCAAAAATTAAAAACTTTCATATCAAGAGAATCATTACTAAAATTGTTATCAACAACAGACTTTGATATAGAAAAAATAAAAAAAGAAAAAACAGCTATGTTTATAATTAGCAAAAACAAAGATATATCAAGCAGATTAATTCCAATAATTGTAGAAGAAACTTATTTTGCTGCTACAAACAACTATGAAAAAACTGATAAAAGACTAAGTATTTTAATTGACAGTTTTGAAACACTAGTTCCATTTAAGAACTTTCCAAAAATGTTATCTAATTCAAGAGGTTTTGACATTAACTTTAGTATTTACATAAGAAGTTTACTAGAATTAAAAAATACTTATGGAAAAGAAAAGGCTGACTTAATAAAAATGTTATCCGGAAATATTATCTACTTACTAGCAAATGATATGGAAACTTTACAGGAAATATCATCGTTATGTGGACAAATTCAAACTGAAAAAGGGAGAGAACCATTAATTACAAAAGAAGAATTAAAATTACTTAATAACTTCGAAGCAATTATATTAATTCCAAGAGTTTGCCCAATTAGAACAAAATTATTACCTGATTATAAAATTGATTGGACAATTTAAAATATTTAGAACTAAAAAGCTTCAGGCTGTTGACAAAGTCGATTTTCAAATTGGCTTTATCACAGCCTTTTATATTTATCTAACCAAAGTCTAAAAAAGTGTCTTTTAGGAATTGAGTACTTAATATTAGTCCTTTTTTTAGATAATTTAAACACACTTTGATTTTATTAAAAAATTAATTTTTTTAAAATAAGTAGTTTGTCAACTATCATAAAATGAAATAGATAAAATCTACTTCATTTTATTTTTTTTTAGCTTAAATATCAATATAATTTATATTTTCTCCATTTTCCATAATAATCTCCTTTTAACGATTTGTTTTAAACATTATCAAGTGTTTAGTCAATGCATTGTTGTCTATGTGTTATTTAAAGAAGTAAATACAATTATCAAATAATAAGTTTTACAACTAAAATAGTAGCAGACTAATGAATTTGTCATAAATTAAAAAGAAGGGAGATATTATGAATAACTATAATTATTTTAATGATTTTTATCGTGAGTACCCACAAATAGCTAACAAAGACTATAATACTAATTTATATAGTCCAACAGAAGGATATTTGAAAGGAAATTTATTTTCAACCTTATATAGTGAATATAAAAATTATAGACCTCAAAAACTAATGGCTAGAAATGAACAAGAAAAATTACTTTATGAATTAGACTCTATTTCATTTGCTGCTCACGAACTTAATTTATATCTAGATTTACATCCAAATGATACTAGTATGCTAATGCTTTTTAAAGATTATGAAGAAAAATGTAAAAAACTTACATCAGAATATGAAAATAAATATGGACCATTATCTGTTTCAGAAGTAAATAGTACAAAAGAGTTTACTTGGGTTAATAATTGGCCATGGGAGGTAAAGAATGTTTAAGTATAATAAGAAACTTCAATATCCAATAAATATTGATAAAAAAGATTTGAAAATGGCAAAATATTTAGTAACACAGTATGGTGGGGCAAACGGCGAGCTAGGAGCAGCACTTAGATATTTAAATCAAAGATTTACTATGCCAGATGATAGGGGAAAAGCCTTACTCACTGATATTGGAACAGAAGAACTAGGTCACGTTGAAATGCTTGAGACAATGATATATCAGCTTATGAAAGATGCTACATTAGAAGAATTAAAAGAAGCAGGACTTGATTCTCATTATGCAGAACACGCAAAAGCACTATTTCCAACAGATTCCAATGGAGTGCCTTTTACAACAACTTATTTTGCAACAACAGGTGATCCATTAGCTGATATAGCAGAAGATATGGCTGCTGAACAAAAAGCAAGAGCAGTTTATGAAAACCTGATAGATTTAACAGACGACCCCAATGTAATAGGCCCATTATTATGGTTAAGACAAAGAGAAATAGTTCACTACGCAAGATTTAAAGAATTATTTGAGTACTATGATAAAAAAATAAAAAATGGAAATAATTACATTAACGAACCGCAAAAAACAAATATGAATTATAATTATAACAATGACTATTTATTATATAAATTACATACAGATAATAATAGTTTCTTTTAATAGTAAGTGTAGAATTTCTACACTTTTTCTGTGGATAAATGTTATATTAATATTGGAGGGTATATGAATATAGATAAAGTAATAAAAAAAGAAAGTGATAAAAAACTATTTCATTTACTATATAGAATGCCTGAAGATAATAGTTTATTTTATACAGATGAAATAAGTTATATAGTAGGAATACACAAAAATTTATCTTGGATATGGACAAAAGAAAATATTAGTTTAGAAAATATTAAAGAAATAGTAAAAATACTAAAAAACAAAAATATAAAAGAAATAACATGTAAAGACGAATTGTATATCACTATAAGTAAATTATTAGAAATAAAAAATATCAATAAAATAAATTTTTATGAATGTACTAATATAAACAACAAAAAAAGAGTAGGAACTATATCTAAAATAACTTATAAAGATAAATTAGAAGTTGCTAAGCTATGGCAAGAAAGTGAACTGGATCGAGGTAATAAAATAACTATTAATGATGCACTTCTAGATACTGAATATTTTATGAATAATGATTTTTATATAAATAAAGATGAAATAGGAAATGTAGTATCAATTGCTGGGTTTACAATAAATAACTCAATCGCAAAAATTACTCATGTATATACAAAAAAAGATAAAAGAAATCAAGGTTATGCTAGTTACTTAGTTTCCTATTTAACAAGTAGCCTACTAAAAAATAAAAATACTTGTATTTTATATACTGAAAGTAATAATTATAATGCAAAATATTTATATGAAAATCTTGGTTATATAAAAAAAGATACTTTAATTGAATTTAATATTTCTTATTAGTATTGAAGTCCTAGAAAAAGACTTCATTTTTTTGTATAATAATAATGGTGATAATATGGATGATAAAAAAGAATATAAAATGTCTATAAGAAATTTCTTTGGACATTTAAATACAGTAAATAAACATAGATTTAAAGTATTTTGTCTTTGCTGTAGAGTAGGAATACCAGTACAAGGACTTTTGCATGACTTATCAAAATATATGCCGGTAGAATTTTTAGAAGGTGTAAAATATTATCAAGGTACATATAGTCCAATAATGAATTGTAAAAGAAAAGTTGGTTATAGTCTTGCCTGGATTCATCATATAAATTGTAATAAACATCATTATGAGTATTGGTATGACTATGGAGCACCAAATCCAACCCCATTAATTCCCTTTAAATATTTTCTTGAAATGGTATGCGATTCTCTCTCTGCTGGTATAACATATGAAGGTAAAAATTGGACTAAAGAATATCAATTATCATATTGGAATAGAACAAAAGATAGAGCTAAGATGGATGAGCGTATGAAAAAGTTATTAGAAAGAGTTTATACAGAAATAAGCGTTGATGGAATAAATAAAGTCTTGAAAAGAAAGCACTTAAAAGAATTATATATTGAATATACTAAGGAGTAATTATGTTAGAAGGAAAAAATAAATCATTAAATGAACAATTATTAGTATTAGAAAGTATATTAAATAAAAGTAAAAAAATTAAAGAAATATTAAGAGTATTAGAACAATATTCAAAAGAAAATCAAGACTTTAAAAATTACTATCTAGCAGCAGGATGTATTAATCAAACAATATTTAATTATTATCATAATTATGATTTGGACTATGGAATAGGAGATTATGATATTGTTTATTATGATGAAGATACAAGTTATGAAAAAGAAGATATAATTATCAAAGATTTAAAAGAAAGATTAAAGCATTTAGATTTAAAATTTGATATAAAAAACGAAAAGAGAGTACATATTTGGTATAACGAAAAATATAAGACTAATAGAAAAGAATATCAATCAGTAGAAGATGCTATTAGTAAGTGGGGAACAACAATTACTTGTCTTGGTGTAAGAATGGAAAATAATAAACTAATTGTATGTGCACCATATGGTTTAAATGATTTATTTAATTTAATACTTCGTCCAGTAAAAATAGACTTTACTAAAGAAGACTATGAAAAGAAAGTGACTAAATGGACAAGTAAATGGGAATTATTAAAAGTGATAAGATATGAAGAGTGAGGTAAAAAATATGAATGAAAATATTACAGATGAAACTATAAATGGAATAAAATATGTGAAGACGAATGATATTAATAGTAAAAATGAACATTTTATAGCAAGAGAATTAGAAAATTTTTTAAATAGTGATGCATCATCAATTGAAATTGATTCTGAAATAAATGGAATACCAGTTGAAGAGATTCAAATAAATCAGGATAAAATTGAAGGAAATGTAAAACGTATACAACCACTTTTTGATGATTTTGTTTTTGAGAAAGACTATTCAAAAATTATAGAAACAAAAAAATTAAAATTCCAGAAACAATTAAAAAAATAAAAATTCAAACATCAGATGATTTATCAATTATTAAAAGCGATTTTTCTAAAATGTTTTCAATGCCTAACAGCATGAAAAATAAAAAAATAATAATTGAAAATAACCAAGAAGAATCAGTTTATAATGTAACTGATTCTGGAGAATTAGAACAAATTGCAACACTAACTGATGAGAGTTATACATTAACTAACATCAAAAATATAAATAATGAGCAAAATTCTTTTTTTAATAGAGTAATAAAAATGTTATATCCAACAAAAGAAGAATTTATGAAATGTGATTTAAAAAGATTAGAGGAAAACTTTATATCCTTCACAGAAAATAACTTTGATATGAAGTATATCGATAAATATCCTCAATTAATTATTTACTCATATGATGAAATATTAGAAAATATAAAACTAAATTATCAATATTTGAAAGAACAAACTTCAAATATTATTCCTGAAAACAATTTAAAAGAACTTTTGTTTAATTTTGAATTTAAGGATAATGATATAAAAGAAAAATTATCTGATAATATTAATGGAGAGCTTGGTGCAAAAATCCCATTAATATTAAAATTGTATCAATATCCTAATGAAAGAAAAAAACAAGAACTTAGAGACGAAATTATATATTTAAGTAATGTTGTCAATTTAAATGTTCCTAATATGGATGCATCTTTAAAAAGAAGTGCACGAAAATGTTTTGGAAGATCAATATTTGAAAATATTGTATTGCAGGATGCAAAAGTATATGAAAATAAATATGGCGATGCACCAGATAGAATACAATCAGGTAATGAAAATGATTATTTAGCAGGTATACATACACTTTTAAAGAAAGAAATAAAAAAAATTAATCCAGCACTACTAGAGTATTGTGAAGATATGGCAGATGATGAGAAAAAAGAATTACTTACATCATCACTGACAACAATAAAAAATTGGGAATTATTATCAGGAGATAAAAAAGCACGAGCAACAAGATTAAAAAATGAAATACTAGGAAAATTATTATATTCAATATATACGGCAGAATTAAAAAGAAAGGGGAAAAAATTTAATGAAGCAAATATAAAAAGGATTGATTTAGAAAAAATTGCAATAGATGATGAGTTTATAAACAGTGTTAAAGATATTTTTAAAAGTAATAATGAATTTACACATACATTATCTCCATTAACGACTAGAAATGACGCAATAGATACAGCAATAAAAAATATAGATAGTAATTATCAAATTTTAGAGAATGGAAAAGACCAATTAGATGAACAACAAATTGAAATAGTAAGAGAGAAACAATCTAAATTAAGTGAAAAAAAAGCTAAATTAATTGAAGAAAAAAAATCTAATGGAATAATAATAAGGGAAATTAGCCCAAATTATGTAGTGATAACAAAAATAATAGAAATTAATCCATATTTTTATGAAATGGTGTTAAATACTCCATGCGAAACAGATGATAACCTTAAAAAACAAGCACGATTAGGAGGATATGATTTTAACGATAATTATAAGAATCAAGACTATTTAAAGGCAATAACTGAAAAAGTATTAAATGATATTGAATATAGACTTTATGACGATAGAGGAAAATATCTTGAATGTGTTAGAAAGGAAGTAGATAAATATTTTTCAAGCACTAATGAATCAGAGAATGATTTGTTTAATATCTTTAGAAGTATGTCAACATTACTAAGAAAAGACTACACAGTAGACAGAACTGCTAAAAAATTTAATATAGATGAAAATAAAATAGCAAAGTTTGACAATGAACTATTCGATTTAAAACAAAAAAAATATAATAATTATGACAGAATGTGTTATTTATTAAGAGAAATAAACCTTTTAGCACATGATATAGAAGAATTTCATATGGCAAAAATAGACCTTGATATAAATAGATTTAAAAATAATAAAATAATAGAACCAACGGCTTTACAAAAAATATTAAAGTCATATTCTGAACTTTATAATTATGGACTTACTCCAGAAAAGATTAATGATATATTAAATACTAATGCATATAACATATTGGAAATAAATAATTCTGATAAGACACAGAGTAATCAATTGAAAATGGAAATATTAAGATCAAGAATAGATTTAAACGGAAACTTTAAAGAAATAACTCTACAGGATGTAGGAACTATTTTAGAAAAAATTGAAAATATATCTACTGTAAGTGATGAAATAAAAAAGGAAATTTCAGAAGAGGTTCAAGCACAAAGATTATTTTTTGATACAAAGAGAATAATTGCTGAACATTTATTAAAAAAGTTTAAAGAAACAACTGCTAGTATAGTTGGAGATATAAAAGAAGATAAAGTAGAATTTTTTAGAAAAAATGGATTTATTATAGAATATCAACAGGATAGTGAATCAGAAAGAGGTAATGATATAGTAGCTATATATAACACTAAGTTAAATGAAGCTTATTCAGTTCATATGAAGGACGTTGATCCTTCAATTCAAATTATATTTCAAGGTTTAAATAAAAATGGTAATAAAACTATTGCTCATGTTCAAACATCGTTGCTTCTTAATAAGGAACCATTACAAACAAAAAATATACATGAAATATCTGCTGGCTTTCATGATAAAGACAAAGAAAAATTTTCTAAAGAAGATCTTTCATTTCATAATTTTATTGAATACGATTTAGCAGCGTTAAAAAAGAAATATAATGAAATTGATAAAAATAATGAAGATGAAATAAAACATTTCTGTAAAAAACTAAAAGATGCATTAGAACGTGAAGTAGAAAACCCCAAAAATGTTACATTTGAAACAAATAATAACCAAATATATAGTTTGTTTGAATTTGTTTGTAATAAAATAGATAGTAATAACAAAAAACTAGAAGTGTATTTATTATCAGATGATGTAAAAAATCAAACAACTACTCAAAATACGCATCAAGAACCAGAGATGAGTAATGAATCTAAAAACGTACTTGAAAATAGCACTATAGAAAACACTAGTGGAGGAAAAGAAATAGCTAATAATCGAATTCCACTGCCAAGAGGTCCAATATATACACCTGAAATCAAAAGAATAATAAGCCTAAAAAGAGGTGTGATTGCCCAAAATGTTACTAAGTTCAAAATAATAAAGTCAGAAAATGGCAAATTCGTATTAAGAAAGGAAATACATGATACTGAGAAAACAAATAATTCTAGTGATATAAACAATATGATTAATGAATATAATAATCAAGAATCAAACAATTTGGAACCAAATCAAAATACAACTAATTTTGCTAATTAATATAATAAAAAAGATTAATAATCTCTTGCAAATCCTATAAAATATAATATAATAACTTCTATAGGAGATGAAATATATTATATGATAGGACTGCGTAAAGTAGTTAATTTAAGAATTTATGATATACCAAAAAGAACAACGGTAGTACATAAAGTAAAGAGTGAAAAAAATACTTTTAGGTATACTTGGAGAAATACTTATTATATAGGTAATACAAAAATATATAAAAGTAGAAGGTTTAATAATACATTTAAAAAACCAAAATTTGTAGAAGAATGTGATGATGAGTACTTAAGAACACTTGTAGATGAAATAACAAAGTCAGATGAGACATTAGAAGAACAACTGAATGAAAATAAAGATTATATTTGTTATGAAAATAATGACTCATTAATCTACTATTTTGGTGATCATATAGAAACATTAAAGAATAAAGTTTTATTAAAGAGCAGGAAAAAATAACATTATTTGAACTTGTAAATAGAAAGTAGACAGTAAAAAACATTTATTTAAACCCTAATTGAGTTCTGTACT